>Ga0129310_1000816_pt1 | contig 32751 bp, 42 predicted proteins | sample Go1ome_2_FD_94433 | JGI IMG/M metagenome (GOLD analysis project Ga0129310, IMG submission 94433) | Western lowland gorrila individual fecal microbial communities from Wisconsin, USA - Go1022A metagenome | ecosystem: Host-associated > Mammals > Digestive system > Large intestine > Fecal | place... | reverse complement strand
GGTTCGTTATTGTTACGCTCCAAATCAACCATTTTGCAAATGCTTGATTTAGAGCGCGCTAAATAAAAAAGTCAAAAATATTTTGCCTTTTATTTGGATTTCAACTGGGAATTCCGATTTATCGAATACAAATATAGGAAGATTCCAGATTGATAAACGGAGAATTTATTTCTTAAACCACACACCAAAGGCGCTCTGCTCGGTAAGGGCATAGCCAGGCTTATTACCCAGATTCCAATACAGTTTGGAACGGAAGAAGAAAACAAAGTTGACGATGAACCAAACGACGGCGAGAAGATAGTCGTACCAGAAGAACATACTTGCATCAAAAACACCGCCGAAAAAGTAGCAGCAAGCTATGACGCCACATCCCACGGACGTGACCATTCCGGCATTATAGAATGCCTTTAGCCTGACGGGGAAAGCCAACCAGTGCGTCAGCCCCTATCCTTCATTTGAGCCCGGAGATGGAGCGTAGGGTACTCGAAACCGCCAGGCATATCGCTGAGCGTAGCAGCGTCCATCCCGAAGAAGAAATGTTTCAATCAATGAATGAGCGATTGATGGATCTTCTCAGCTTGCAAATTATTCTTGAGATAATGTATGATATGGCGGTAAATAATCGCCCATCCAACGAGAAGCCATCCAGAGGTGAACAGGTATTCATCGGGTTCATGCAGTCCCTCGGCCTGCATTATGCCGAAAGGTATCCGGTATCCAGATATGCGGAGGAGTCGCATCTGACAGTCCGTCATTTCTCAGCGCTCATTCACCAATACTCCGGGCAGACGCCGATGCAGTGGATAGTTTCCTACACAATCAGCCAAGCGAAACATCTGCTGTCGCAAACGGAACTCTCTGTCAAGGTAATAGCAGAAAAACTCGGCTTTCCGGAACAGTTCACTTTCCGTAAATACTTCAAGACCCACGCAGGGGAATCTCCAACGGCATTCCGGCGTAAGAAATAGCGACTGCCGGCATACAGGGTATTCAGCCCGAAAAAATTATGAATGAATGGGGATAATGTGAAGTCATCAAGTCAAATGGCCTTACCCTCTGTTGATCAGATCTTGTATATCATCCTCTGGAAGTCGACGCCGAACACATGACGATGATCTGCCGGGACAAAACCAATCGATTCATATAAGCGGACGAGGTGCTGCATCTCACTGTCAGCCACCAGGGCAATCTGGTCGTATCCAAGGTCTCTCCCCTTTCTTATCCCATCCAGCAGCAATGCTTTCCCGATGCCATGATGGCGACAGGACGGTATTACGGCCAGCGAATCGAGATAATATTCCCCAGGACCGGTTTCCATCTCCGAATCGGCATCCATCTGCGCCATGTCCGGCCAGAGCTCACTAAAAGTCTTGTGGCGCATCTCCCTATATATCTCTCCTGGATAGGAAAGCAGGGATCCGACTTGGGCGCCATCCAATTCCGCGACACGTGTGTATCGGAAACTATAGAGAAGATCTTCCCGCCGCTCACTTTCGATGAGCCGCTCATATATGTCCGCATCATCAGGAACGTACGTTTCGAAATCAAAGAAATGCATCCCGGCCATGATGCATTTGGCCAGGAAAGGAGCGTCGTCCGGACGTGCATCCCGTATGATATAGTCTGCCATTAGATTACCAGGCACAAATTTACTGCTTTATCCACAACTAGACAAAGGTTGTAAAAACGTTGCTTTGCACATAAGAAAGAATTATCATTTGATGTGTAGTCAATTATTTGTAAATTAGCAGTATTGCCAATTGGGCAAACGCGTCATGAAAAAACACAAGTAAACCGACAACAGATATGACATTGCTTGAAGCCATCGAGGCACGGCACTCGGTGAGAAAGTACAAGGACGAACCCATCCACGAGGAGATCCTTGTCATCCTGCGCGACAGAATCCGCGAAATCAATGAGAAGGCAAGTCTTCACATCCAGTTGGTGACCGGAGAACCCAAGGCCTTCAGCGGCCTTATGGCCTACGGCTCTTTCTCCGGTGTGAAGAATTATTTGGTGATGGTCGGAAAAAAGGGAGATGATCTGGACGAGAAGATCGGCTATTACGGAGAGCAACTCGTCCTGCTGGCCCAGACATTGGGACTGAATTCCTGCTGGGCAGGACTTAGTTACAGCAAGATTCCCGGGACCTATAAGTTGGATGAAGGAGAGAAGATCGGCTGCTACATCGCCCTGGGCTACGGACAGACGCAAGGAAAAGGTCACAAGGTGAAAGACATCAAGGAGATCTGCAATGCCAGCGATGTCACCCCGATATGGTTTAAAAAGGGCGTCGAGGCGGCCATCCTGGCTCCTACGGCCGTCAACCAGCAGAAGTTCTACCTGGAGTACCTCGGTTTCCAGGACCACAGCAAGGTTCCCTCAGTATCAGCCAGGTCCCTCTTTTCCATGGTGGGCTACAGCAAGATTGACCTTGGCATCGTAAAGTATCACTTCGAGATCGGAGCCGGGAAGGAAAACTTCAAATGGATATAGACATGGCTCTGGAATTCAGAGAGATGAAGCGCAGCGAGATTCGTCAGGCAGCAGAGCTCGCAACCCGTTCGTTCGATGATTACGAATACTTCACGATTTGGTTCCCGGAGAAGGGGGAACGCAACAGGGTCCAGTTAGCCGTTATCTGGCGGGAATACAAGACTAATTTCGGGTCTGCGATTTATCTTGTCGCCAGGGAAGGCGAAAAACTGGCCGCCGTCGCGCAGCTCAATCCCCCATCCTACCGAAAACCTTCGGACATCCGGTATTTCCTCCATGGATGGCTGAAGGTCTACCGAGCCGGAGACAGGAAGCGGATCGACGACTGGCTGGCCATGGATGTGGCGGCCGGAAAGCCCTGCCACGAATACCAGAAAACCGGTGAAGGCATCTGGTACGCCAGCTCCCTTACCGTTGATCCTGCCTTCCAAGGTACGGGTGTCGGCACCCGATTCATCGAATATTGGGAAGGCTATGTTCGCGGACATGGTGGGAAGCAACTAGTCTTTTTCACTAACTCAAAGAAAAACCTGGACTTCTACCTCAAGCGCGGGTATGTGGTCTTCGATGAACAGGAGATTGAATATAACGGTAAGGCGATGGGCAGCTGGAGCCTGAAGAAAGTATTATAAAATGACGCTAGAAGTTATCAATGAAGTCTTTTCCATCTGCAAGCTGAATGATTACTCGCAGACGGATATCAATGTTCCCTTAATTTTCACAGGCTCGACAGATAAGGAAAAATCCATGGTCTGCCCTACACGTCTTTTGCCCTCGAATGTGGTTGAACGATCTGACGGATGGCGGGCTTTCCGGATAGAAGGTGTACTGGATTTCTCACTGATAGGGATTCTCGCAAAGATCTCTACCATCCTAGCCGGGAACGGAATCGGTATATTCGTGATTTCTACTTTCAATACAGACTATATTCTTACAAAAGCCGACCGGTTCGAGGAGGCATTGCAGTTGCTTTCATCCGCCGGATATGCTATTAAATACTGAAACAGGCAATGAAAGCATTCAACATCCGTCCAGCCAGTCCCGATGAAGCCGGCGTCATCCTCGATCTGATAAAACAGCTCGCTGTCTATGAAAGATGCGAGAATGATGTCGTCGCGGACGAAGCTACCATACGCCAGTCCCTATTCGTGGAGCGGTCTGCCGAGGTCGTCCTTGCCGAGGAGGAGGGTATGGTCGTGGGCTTTGCCCTTTTCTTCCATAACTTCTCTACCTTTGTCGGTCGGAAAGGGATGTATTTGGAAGACCTATTTGTCATCCCCGAGAAACGTGGTCTGGGCTATGGGAAGGCCCTCCTGAAATATGTAGCAAAGCTCGCCGTGCAGAGGAACTGCGGCCGCATGGAGTGGATCTGCCTGGACTGGAACGAACCCTCCTTGAGAATCTACCGTTCCATCGGCGCCGTACCCATGTCAGAGTGGACGGTCCAGCGGCTGGACGAGCAGGCGCTGAAAGCATTCGCAAAGTAGCCAATCAAGATCATTACATACCTGCCTATCGTTTCTCCGGGAAATAAGTAATTTGTGCCATGGAATACCTGTCAAAACAACGATACGACGAGATTTCAGCCGAGTTGAAGCACCTTATCGACGTGGTTTACCCAAAGGTGAAGGACGATCTCGCAGAGGCTCGCGCCCAGGGGGACCTGAGTGAGAATGCGGGATACCGTGAAGCAAGGCGGATACAAGCGAAGACCATCAGCCGTATCCGCTTCCTGCAGAAGGTTCTGGAGCATTCCCGCGTGATCAACCCTGACGTCCTCCCCAAGGACAGAGTCAGCCTTCTAAGCCGTGTAGAATTCACGAACCTCTCTACGAATGCAGTCATGGAATTCGAGATTGTCAGCCCCCATGAGATGGACCTTGAAGCTGGCAAGATCTCTTTGAAATCACCTATCGGTGCCGCCCTGATGGGAAAGAAAGTCGGAGAAATCGCCGAAGCCAGAGTCCCTTCAGGAACCCTGCTCCTGAGAATCGAAAGCATAACACTGCCTGAATAAGGGGGCAGCGCAGAGTGCAAATACTGAAAACTCTATGACCGACAAAGAACAAATTACCCGTCTCTATGAAGACATGCTCCGCTACATGATCGCGAAGGACACTGTATCCCTCGGTGCTCTTCTGTCCGAAGACAGCGTGCTGGTGCATATGACCGGACATAGGCAGCCCAAATCGGAGTACCTCCGCGAGATCGCTTCCGGCGTGCTTAACTACTACAGTGCCCAGACCGACTCCATTGATGTAACCGTGGATGGGAACAAAGCCCGTCTCATAGGGCGCAGCCGGGTGAACGCCGCAGTATATGGCGGAGGGCGACATACCTGGCCCCTTCAGATGGACTCCAGGCTGGAACGTATTGAGGGGCAGTGGAAGATCACTTGGACAAAAGCGTCAACTTATTGATATCAGGAAAGACGTATTCGAGGGACTGCGGCGGGAGTTCCTATCATATTGATCGCTTTACTTCCCTGCCCTGTATTCGGACGGTGTGATACCCGCTACTCTTTTGAAATAACGGGTCAGCATCGGCGGGGCCGGGAAATGCATACGGTCTGTCACTTCAGTAAGCGTCAGGTCTGGATTGTTCAGCAGGAGCAGGATCTCGTGGAGTGTATAGTACTCAATCCAATAGGAGCCGCTCTTTCCTGTCATCTTCTGGCATATGGCTGACAGGTATTTCGGGGTGACGCAGAGTTTGTCGGCATACCAGGCCACTTCCCGCTCCTCACGGCAATGCTGCTGCACCAGGTAGAGGAATTTCATGAATATACGGGCCGATGTCTCGTCTGTGTCCATTTTTTCCATCTCACGGGAATAGATGCCCCACATATCCATCAGAAGCAGTTGGAAAACCCTTCCCACCTTGTCATCAAAGAAGAGATTGAAGCGTGAGTGGATCCGGTGCCGGAACTGCTCGAAATCGGCCTCGATGACATCCCATTCATCGTTTTCCAGATGGAACACTGGATGGCTCTTGATATACACATACCCTTTGGTGGCCCACACCTGCTCCGGGTTGTACAGATTCAGGAAGGGATTGGAAATGAGCACGAAATCAGCATCGAAATCCTCTGAGTACCACACGTTGGAAACTGCAGTGGTCATCTGCCAGATGACCAGGTCTCCAGGGCCTGCAGTGAAGGTTTTACCCACGGCATCGAAATGCATTTCGCCGCTGCGGCAAAGGATGTGGCAATGATAGTTCCCTTTATAGGCATCTGGATATTTACCGTCACCCAAAGTGTTGTATATCAAAAAATCTTCCATATCCACGAAGATATGGAAGATTCCGGGCTTATCAAAATTTCACTTGTCGTTCACTAATCTCCGGTAACGAATTTCTCAATCTGGGCATCGCTGGAGCGGGCGGCCGTACCGCGAAGGGAAAGACCTTTGGCGACTGTCGCGCCTTTGGCTGCGGCCCTCAGGTCACGGAGTCCGCTGCCGAATCCGCTTCCCTCGTGAGTCGTGAATGGGATGACAGTCTTCCCGGACCAGTCATGCTTCTCGATAAAGGTGAACATACACATCGGCAGTGTTCCCCACCAGCAAGGCCAGCCGATATAAATGGTATCGTACTTGGAAATATCGATATCGCCTTTGATTGCCGGACGGGCCTTGGAGTTCAATTCCTCTTTCGCTACATCGATGAGCTTCATATATTCATCCGGATAGTTTTTGACGGTCTCCACGCGGAAGATGTCTGCCTTCGCGAACTTCTGGATGCGCTCGGCCACTTCCTGTGTATTCCCTTTTTTCAGATTGATGACTCAGTCCGGCGTATAGGTCTCGCCAGGTTTGGAATAATAGACGACTAGCGTCTGGGCCGATGCCGTCAATGCAGCAAGGGCAAGGATTGCGGTAAGGATGATGCGTTTCATCGGATTATTCACTTCGTTCAGAATAACAATTAACGAGCTTGTGATAGAATAAGATTCACTTCACGGTCACAGTGGGATGCGGTGGCACCGTGGATGGCAACACCGGCAGTGAGATTGGCGTCGGGAACGGCCATTTTTATCTGACGGATGCTTCCGCCAAGGCCGCTGCCCTCGTGGGAGCAGAAAGGGACAATCTTCTTGCCCGAGAAATCATAGCTCTCCAGGAATGTAAAAACGGCCATCGGAGGTACACCCCACCAATTTGGATAGCCCAGGATAATGGTGTCGTACTGATCCATATTCTCCACCTTGGCCGTAAGTTCCGGACGGGCCTTGGCACGGAGTTCCTGTTTGGCCTCTTCAATACAGACCATATAGTCACCGGAGTATTTCTTCACCGTGTCAATCTGGAAGACATCAGCCTCCGGAAGCAGGGACTTGATCTTTTCGACGATAACCTCATTATTCCCTTTTGCAAGGAAACGGACGCTGCCGTCTACCCAGTTTTCTCCACGACGGGAGTAGAATGCGATAAGAGTCTTTGCCATAGCTGTAATCAATTAACTGATGCAAAGGTCGGCAGAATCTCCGGAAGACTCGTTATCAATTCTTCCGGAAGAATTATCGTGAGTTCTGAAATCGCACCAGGATTGAGCCAGGGTTACTCGTGGACTTTCCGGTCGGGTCTGAGGACCATAAAGACCACAGCGCTGATGCAGACAGCAACTCCGATCCCCATTTTCATTGTGAGGGGTTCACCGAACAGGAGGGTTCCTATCAGGATTGCCGTCAGGGGCTCAAAGACCCCGAGGATGGATGTCTTCGTGGGACCGATATATCGGGAGGATACAGCAAGTGTAAGCAGGGAGATCATCGTCGGGACAATGGCAAGGCCGATCAGGTTGCCCCAGTCGGAGGCAGTGTTGATCCCTTCAGTGATACTTCCTCCTTGGAGGGTACGGATGGCTGCGAAAAGAAATGCCCCTGTTAACAGCGCATACAGAGTCAATGTATGCTCGGAGACATTCTTGATACGTTTGCTCCGGTTGACAATGACAAGGTAGAATGCATAGCTAAAGGCAGATGCGACGGCCAAGATGATGCCGGGGATACGGATGGATGCCCCGGTAGAAGGGCTGGATAGCAGGAGAATCCCTCCGAAAGTCGCTATGATGGAAAGCCAGGTCTGCCAACTCGGGTAGAACCGCAGAAAGACCATAATCAGTGCTACAAACACAGGATAAAGGTACACCAGGGTCGTGGCCAGGCCTGAAGGAATAAACTCGTAGGAAAAGAACAGGAAGAGACTGCTGCAAGCGAAAAGAATGCCCAAAAGGACCAGCAATGCAATCTCATTGCCTTTGACCCGGAACTGTTCCCTTTTTGCGAGCATCCATACGGCAAGAATGGCCGCTGAAATGCCGTAACGGAAAAGGAGCATAACAAGAACAGGAACGCCGCTTTCCAGAAGGGGCTTAGCGAACAGAGGATTGGTTCCGTAGGAGACTCCCGCTATGAAACCGGCCAGATACCCTGCCAGCCGTCTTTTCTTTATGTCGACACCCTGCGCCATAAATTGTATTCGTAAATAATGGGGCGCAAAGATACTGTTTTTTGTAGACTATCCCTCCTACGGCCGCTCTATATTACCAAAAGAAGAAGCCATCTGACGGCCTGAATCGAATGCTTTCCGGAGATCGTCTTCCCAATGAGCATCTCTCCACCGCCGCTTGGCTTCCTCGGAGAATCCGGCCAGTTCATAACGGTCGTAGTTATTGACCTGGTAGGTGTTATATGCAACCAGGCGCTCGGGTGTCTTTCCATCAGTTCGACGAATTCCTATTTTTCTGTTTGTTGTTCTTTCGTGAATACATACACCGCCACTGTAGGTAGAATGACCAGAAGAATCAGTGTGGTCTCTACCAAGGCATATGACCCGAAACAGTCGACCAGTGTCTGGAATTTCAGGATACCGTCAACCAGCAGGACCAGGAGCGCGAACCAGCAGACACCGAATATCGCCGCGAACTTGAGTTTTCTTTTCTTCAGTTTCATACTTACAATTTGGCATATTCCGCCGCGATGGCCGCTTCCCGCGAAATGTGATTATCCATGTTCTTTCAGTTAAATCCGTTTTGTCCTGTAAATATACGGACAAGGGCGATTACTTCCAATTGCTGATTAAGAGCGTATGTATAATCTTCATAACTTCATTTCTGCTCAACAATGGTATGTCCATCACTTAATCTGTCTGAAATCAAATAAAAGTAATGGAGACTGACATGCCAGTCCTTGAAAGCAATCTTCTCCACATAAAACCTTTCTCCATCCAGACTGACCATTTCGCTTTTTAATAGCTTGCCTTCCCGCATTAGTCTTCTTGGCCTGTGTCTTTTCCTGCCTACAAAGATAGCAGTGGCCACCATAATAGAAGAAACCAACAAAAACAACAAAAGTCCACTCATACGAATAAATCCGATTTCATTAGTCCGGCTGCTGACCATCATGAGCCTTCCCAAAGACGCCGCTGTGCATCTACTCATCCCGAATCGCGCCTTTCGGTTGAATGCTTAAACGGTACTCACTGGGTGACTTGCCCAGGTGTTTGGTGCAGTAGCGGCTGAAGTAGGACAGGGATGAGAAATTCATCATTTCCGAGATCTGCGTGAGCGACAACCGTTCATCGTCCAGGTATTTCTTCAGGATTGGAACGGTGTGCCAGTTGATGTATGACATGACATTGAGACCTGTCATGCACCGCCTGCGAATACTGTATGCCATGTCCTTACGGCATTAATATTCCCGGAATCTTCCAACATTACAACAAATGCGTTACTGAGGGGACCATGGCTACGGATCGACAGGATACGGGTTACAGGAAGGCCCGCAGGCTGTACCTCGCAAGCTATAATCAGGCAATCCCTACTCTCCGCCAAGCCGACCATTGCATCGGCTGCGGCCAGTGCATGGTCCACTGCCCGCAGACTATCAAGATTCCAGATGAGCTGCACCGGATTGACCAATATATCGAAAAACTGAAACAAGAGACATTATAGTACATGACATCGGTCGGTGATGATCAGTACCAATCGTGCTTTTCATTGCGGTTCAGCGATGCAATCCGGCTCATCTCCTCTGCAGACAATACAGAATCAGAGAAGTTGTGATTCCAGGCGATATGCGCAGGATTACTTGAGGTTATCCCTGAAAAATTGTTCCATCTTGTCGTAAGGAATCACTCCTGCAACATCGTCGTAGAGATCTACATGGGATGCTCCGGGGATGATTAGGAGCTCTTTATTGTCTTCCTCTGCGCTTTCTCCGACTACATGCTTCCCGGTCATGCGCTCAAAAGCATACTCGCTGAAATAGCGGCTGTGGGCCTTCCCGCCGTGGATGAGAAGTACTGGAGCCTCGATCTCTCCCGCCCAGGCAAGGAGGGGCTGGTTCAGGAAACTCTGGCAGCCTATAATGTTCCAGCCGTCGTTGGAGTTGCCACTGCGCTCGTGGTAGCCGCGTGGTGTCTTGTAATATGCGTGATAATCCTTTACAAACCAAGGCGCATCCTCAGGAAGCGGATCAACGACGCCACCTGCACGCTCATAAGTTCCGGAGGCAAAATCCTTAGTGCGCTGTGCAGCCAGGGCACGGCGTTTTTCCTGACGCTGGGCAGGAGTATCTTCACTGGCGAAGTAACCCTCGACGTTTACCTTGCTCATGTCATACATCGTGGATGCGATGGTTGCTTTAATACGGGGATCCAAGGCTGCAGCATTGACTGCCATGCCGCCAAAACCGCAGATGCCGATAATGCCGATGCGTTCAGGTGCCACCAGGTCGCAGTTTGACAGGAAATCGACAGCCGCAAGGAAATCCTCCGTATTGATGTCCGGGGAGGCCATCCTGCGTGGCTCACCGCCTGATTCACCGGTAAAAGAAGGATCGAATGCAAGGGTCAGGAATCCTCTTTCTGCCATATGCTGGGCATAAAGGCCGCTGGACTGCTCCTTCACGGCGCCGAATGGACCGCTTACCGCAATGGCGGAAAGCTTGCCGGAAGCATTTTTAGGAATATACATATCCGCTGCCAGTTCAATTCCATAGCGGTTATGGAAGGTAACCTTGCTGTGGTTCACCAGTTCAGATTTCGGGAAGGTTTTGTCCCACTCCTGGATAAGATTCAATGCGCTCATATTCTCGTTAGTGTTTGGTTTGCAGGCAAGCAGTGTCAGGGCTGCAACGGAAACTGCGGTGATATGCTTGATAGTCATTTAACTTAGATTTTGTAATGCAAAGGTAACCGGTCTGCATGGGATTATCTTACCTTTTTTTGTCCAATAATTACCAATAGCGCAGAAACTATCTTATATTTGCAATAATACATACCTTTTTAAGCAGAATGAAGAATATTCTACACATTACTGAACCCAATGTGTACGCCCGTTCAATAGGGGCTCCGGAATTGCATCCTCTTGTAAGCGTAATCCATTATGACGAAGTGTCGCCAGTCCGTACCAGCCTTAACCGCTACGGCGTTTACGGACTCTTCATCCAGCGAAACTTCCCTAAGAACCTGACATACGGAATGAAAATGTTTGATGCCGCCGATGGGTCCATATTTGCAGCTGAGCCTGGACAAATCGGTGGCAAAGAAGATGATGGTGAAGATCTATATATCAATGGGTGGGCATTGCTGTTTTCTGCCGAGCTCCTCAGCGGAACCGATCTGGAAGCGAAGATGAAGGACTATCACTACTTCTCCTACTTCGCTACAGAAACCTTGAAAATGGAGCCTTCGGAATGGGGACGGATCACCCAGTTGCTCACTCAGCTCAGGCACGAACTGCAGGAAAATGAGGATTCTCCTGCATTGCGGAATGTCATTCTGGGATACATACGTCTTATCCTGGAATACTGCCAGCGTATCTATCAGCGCCAGCTTTCACAGGAAGACAAGACGTCATCGGACATCCTTAAACGCTTCCACAACCTGCTAAGGGAGTATTATCTGGACGGAAGGCAAATGGATCTCGGCATCCCTTCCGTCCAGTACTGCGCAAACGAGATGGCTTATTCACCCCGGTATCTTGGCGACGTGATCCACAAATCTACAGGCGGTACTGCCATCGGCTACATCCATTCTTTCGTTATAGAACAGGGCAAGAGCCTGTTGATGAATGGCAACAACGTGGGCGAATCCGCTCTCTTGCTAGGATTCGAGTTTCCGCACCACTTTACGCGTCTCTTCAAAAAGGTAACCGGCATCACGCCGACTGAGTTTCTAGGAACTAAAACTAACAGTAAAATCTAACTCATTCAGGAGTCCAGATATCGTCCAGATCCACCAGCTCGACATCTTTGCAACGTCCGCATCGACCACAGCCGGCGCAGGCGAAGGCCATTGTGCATTCAGCGCAGCGATGGCGGTTGTACATTGGATGATAAAGCTCTTCCGGAGTAAGAAGGGTGCCATATTCTGGGTCATACAGATTGAACCGGACAGGGCCGAAATAATGGCTCAATCCGGAGCGGAATGCCTGATGGAGCTGCGTCTTCTGGTCTGGGATCCGATAGCTGCGTCCGTCTTTGATGAATACCTCTCCGGTGGAATCGAAGGCGAAGTTCACCCTATGCCGGGCACAGGCATCGCTGATCTGCTTTACCCATTCGTATCGGCATGGCCTAAGACCTCCATATGCTTCACCGCCCAGGTCGATATGTTCGATCTGCCCCGAGGAAAGGGCCGGTTCAATGTCAATGGGGCCGATAAGGGGAGAAAGGTTCATGCCCTTGTGCCTGGCGGGAATGTCCCGCAGGACCGGCCAGCGTTCGTCAAAGGCGCGCTGGTTCTCGCAGGTAACATTGAGCTGAACGTTTTCATAGCCATCGCCCCAGTCTGGCGGCAGATGGTCAGCCATACGGAGCGCCCGTTTGGTGAGAATATAGAACTTTACATCCGAGCGGTAGCGGATGATACGCCACATCTCTTCCCGCCAGGGATCAGCCTCTTCCAGAAAGGTATCTGATGTCATGTTCACCCGCACCCAATAGCCGGGAGGGACCTTGAAGTTTCCTTTCCGGTCCCGTTCCATGGGCTTGGAGAAATTCCTGGTGCGGAATATCTCAGTGGACTGTCCCGGAACCTTGTGGGCTTTATCCAGTACGAACATATAGCAGTTGGCGCAGCCTTCACTGTACTTCCTGCATCCGTGCCATGGGTTCCAAGACTTGAGGTCAATCATTTTATAATTTCTTGGCTGATTTCTTCACCTCCTCGTGATAGAAGTAATTGGCCACCACAGGGAGCTGCCCAAAGCCGCTGCGTTTGGAATCATCGTCCCTGACGTATAACATCCCTTCCCTGGCTGTATATTCCCTGAGCCGCCGGTCAAGTTCAGTCCAGTAGCTGCGGTCTTTCCTGGAATATATCCTGTAATACAGTTCATCCAGTTCAGAGTGGTTTTCGTGAATCCAGTCCATGATGACCGGACGGTAATCTCCGCGCAGGTTCAGATTCTCCAGCCACACGAGGTTGCACTGGTGCTTGGTCCGTTCGATGATGGCCTCCACATCCGTGATGCCGGGGAAAATGGGTGAAATGAAACAGGTCGTCTCCACGCCAGCCTCATAGAACTGGCGCATGGCCTCCAACCGGCGTTCAATGCTCACGCCTTTATCCATGGCTTTCCTAAAGTCTTCGTCCAGAGTATTGATGGACCAGGAGACGCGGGCACCAGGGAAGGTCTTGATCAGGTCCAAGTCCCGAAGGATCAGGTCGCTTTTGGTGGAAATACTGATCTTGCATCCACTCCCCTGCATTTGCTCAAGGATGGCCCGGGTGCGCTTATATTTGGCTTCATGGGGCTGATAGGGATCAGTCACAGAACTGAGGAACAGTTCCTTGCCCTTGTATTTGGAAGGGTCCTTTACCTCCGGCCAGGTCTTTACATCCAGGAAGGTGCCCCACGGCTCCGGATGGTTGGTAAAGCGCTTCATAAAGGAAGCATAGCAGTATTTGCACGCATGCAGGCATCCTACATATGGATTGACGGCATAGTCAGATACGGGTAGGTTGGATTTGGTTAGGACTGTCTTGACTTCTATTTCTTTGATATTCATATCTAAGAACCTGAATGTATAAATATCTTTCACTTGCCCTCCAACTCTTTGATACACCACGAAAAAGCAGCAGCAAGCCTTATATCTCCATCTTGGAAATGGCCTCCGGAATTCCAGACCAGGGTGCAGTTTCCTTCCCCGAGTTGTGCTTTCAACAGTTCATATTCGCCTCTCAGGCTGTCGCCCACTCGTGCAATCGACCGGTTCTTCACATGCTCCTCCTGGTCTCCCAGGCTCAAGTACACCTTTGCGGTCTTTACCGGATGAGTTCCAGCAAAGTCAAGCCAGTCCCGGATCCAGAGGGAAGGCGATGCCGCTGCGATAGCAGAAAAACGATCCGTTTGCGAAGAAGACCAGAGGGCGAAGAGTCCCCCAAGGGAGTAACCGCCAAGAATAACGGGCAGTTTTCCGTATTCATTTTCAAGCGCAGGCAGGAGTGATTCCTCCACATAGCGAAGCGTATCGCCGGTCATGGTCCCCACTTCCGGTTTCCGGTTTATGGCATCATCGTGCCAGGGTGTAAGGTCCAGATCCCAGTCGAACACCTGGAAAGCAGCAAGGACAAAGGGTACGTCGGTTGTACTGGCAATCAGCTCCGCCGTAGTGTCGAATATACCACGTTCGTGATTTCCCAAAGTCTGGATAAGGATATACCGGGGCTCATCGGAGTTGTAAACAAAGCACTCGCGGCCGTTTATGTTGGAAGTAATGTGGCTCATTGCTTACAAAAATAACATTATTTTCCGCAAGTTAGGAGCTGACCTCACAGCCCGTCTTTGGAAAATTCTTCAAAAAGGCGACAGGACCGTCTCCCCGTGAATATCGGAATCAATTTGATTGATTCATTTATAACTAATCACTTGCAACCGTCTTGAGGGCGTAAGGATAAAGTGACACTGACATCGCCGCCTCCAGCCTTAAGGAAAGTTTTTAGTTCATCGAGAGTCGAATACTGTATCTTCCCAAGGCGTGTATAGCTCCAGGAATTACTGCCATAGAAGAGAACGATCTGGTTGCCGCTATAAAGGATAACATCCCCAGCCTGAGTAGTAATCTGCGAATTGGCAGTTGGAAGTGAACGTCCCAAAGCACCGACCTTTTCAAATCCACCATAATCGCTGGCTTTGTATGTTATAGGTGACACCTTAAGTGCCGTTACAAGTTCTCTCGTGGCAACATTGTTTTCTAAGACAATCTGGAGTGTCACTCCGGAAATGGTTATACTGATCTTTTCTGGCATTGTTGTCTCACCGTTTTCTTGTTCCTGCTTTTCTTCCTGAATGGGTCTGTAACTTGTCGGATCCTCCTTCGTACATGATAGCAGGGCAAGGAGTGACAATGCCGTTCCAAACCCTACAAGAATATTCAGAATCGTCCTCATCGTATTATCATGATTTGTCAACGCAACAAAGGTACGTTCAATACAGGTAAAAAATGTACAAATAATCGCTGAATAAATACCAATTTCGCAGATTTTAATAGATCGTCGATATAATGCCGGTGGAAAAATATGTGTAAAACTATTTAAACTTCTTCCAATAAGGGGTTGCACAGATGCCGCCTAGAAAGTAACTTTGCAGCATTATGCTAACTGTCTTGAAACTCCTCGGCTGCATCGCTCTCCTCATGTATGGCATGAAAGTAATGAGCGAGGCACTGCAGAAGATGGCCGGTCCTGGCCTTCGTCACATTCTAGGTGCCATGACTACTAACCGCTTCACCGGCGTTCTAACCGGTATGCTTGTCTGCGTTGCGGTACAGTCTTCAGCAGCTACGACCTTGATGACGGTTTCTTTCGTCAACGCTGCACTGCTAAGCCTTTCACAGGCTATCTCAGTGATTATGGGAGCTAACATCGGAACCACCTTGTCCGCTTGGATAATGTCGGCCGGTTTCTCATTCAACATCACCAATCTGGTCTGGCCAGTTTTCCTCGTTGCCGTCGTCTTGATACAAATGCGCAAGCGCAGGTATCTTGGTGATTTCCTCTTCGGTCTGGCATTCCTGTTCTTCGCCCTTGGGACCCTGAACGCTACAGGCCGTGAAATGGACCTCGCACACAACGAGGGTGTAGTGAACTTCTTCTCCTCTTTTGATTCCGGGAGTTACCTGACAATCCTTTTGTTCATCATTATAGGAGCCATCCTTACATGCATTGCGCAGTCTTCTGCGGCCCTGATGGCAATCACGATGGTTCTCTGTACGAGTGGTGTTCTAACCATTTACCAGGGTATCGCCCTGGTTATGGGCGAGAACATCGGCACTACCGTCACAGCCAACATCGCTGCATTGTCTGCAAATACCCAGGCAAGGAGAGCAGCCATGGCGCACCTGGTTTTCAATGTTTTCGGCGTACTTTGGGTGCTGACTATATTCTATCCCTTCGTAAATGCGGCATGCCACATTGTAGATGTAGACCCGCACTCCGCTTCTCAAAGCCCTGCCCGCCTGTCTTTCGTCCTGGCCATGTTCCACACTATGTTCAACGTGACCAACACAATGATACTCATCTGGTTCATACCTCAGATTGAAAAACTGGTAAGTAAGTTGATTCCCCAGAAGGACAGTGACGAAGGCTTCAAACTCAAATACATCCAAAGCGGTATCATCAAGACTCCTGAAATCTCAATTCTCCAGGCACAGAAGGAAACCGAACTCTTCGCAGAGAGAATGCGTGGAATGTTTGCCGAAGTACGTGACCTTTATACTATTACTGATGCTGATGCGTTTGAGAAGAAGGCTCTCCGAATAAAGGAGATGGAAGAAATGAGCGACCGTCTCGAAAGCGAGATCGGAGGCTACCTTGCCCAGGTCGGTAACGCCCACCTGAGTGATGACACCAAGCGCAAGGTACGCAGCCTGCTTCGCGAGGTCAGCGAGTTGGAGAGCATCGGTGACAGTTTGTTCAACCTGTCCCGCACCATGGAGAGGAAACGCAGCCAAAAGGCCGAGTTCACTCCTACCCAGGATCAAGGCATCTCAGACATGTTCACCTTCCTGGATGAGGCTATGGCCAATATGGAAGGGGTCCTGAAGGGTACTGCTGAATATGAAGTCTCCCAGGAATGCGAGAACAATATCGACTCACTTCGCAATACTCTCCGGGCCAAGAACGCCGAGTACGTTGACGAAGGTGTGTACAGTTTTGCTGTCGGGACAGTATTCATTGACCTGATCCGTGAATGTGAAAAGTGCGGTGACTACGTGATGAATGTTGTGGAAGCCAAGCTCGGCAAACGTGACAATGCCCCTGAAACCGGGTCGATCCAGATCGACGTTGTACAGAAAACAGCGGCCATAGATGGAATGCTACTCGACCTCACCCGCCCTGAATTCGAACTGTTGAGCCTTTTCACATCCAATCCTGGCCGGGTTTTCTCAAGCAGTGAACTTGCGGAACTTGTCTGGCCTAAAGATGTTGCAGCAGGTGAGAAAGTCGTGGACAGGGACATCCGTCATATCCGCGCCAAATTAGGCAACCTCGCTGAACACATCCACATCAAGTCTGGTGACGGATACTACTACGAATAAGTTTAGCTATCAGTCATCTATACTTATCAGTTGATCCTTCTTGTCAAACTTCAACTCCAAGTCATTATCAAGTTCGATTTCGGTTCCGAAAGGCTCTTTGTCGATCATGACGATGAATTGGCCGGCAAAGTTATTATTGACATAGTCGGTTATAGCAGCTGGGATCAAACCTGACGGCACTGCCTTTCTCTTGCAATCCACCTTGTCCCATACACCTTTGGAACCGAATTCTATCTCCGTTCCGTCCTGCAGGATTATTTCGTATGTGGTACTTACCAGTTTAGAATCTTTCTTTACATAAGAGACGGGAACTCCAGGGAAATATTCCTCGATAAAAGATTTGGCTGACGAAGGAAGATTGTCAGCAGGTACGATCGTTTCCTTGCATGAGATAATTCCCAGCATGGTAAGAATAGTGGTTATTAATATAATAAGCATTTTGACTGGTCTCATATATTTATAGTTTATTGATTTGTAATGACTTGATTGTTTTTGCGACGTTAATCATGTGATCTGCGATACGTTCGGCATTGGATGAGAGCTCGAGATACTGCGCTCCTACGGAAGGAGTACAGATTCCTTTTTCCATGCGGGATATATGTCCCTCCTCCATCTGCTTGGTATAATCGTCGATTTCCTCTTCGATTACATTAGCTTTTTCCAAAGAAGCCAGGTCTTCATTCTTATAGGCTGCTATCACATGATCATATAGTTGATGTATCAGAGTAAGCAGTTGGCTGATCTCATATTTAGCCTCGTCTGAGAACTGCTGCGAAGAGTCGGCAAGGGCTGTCGCATATTCAACGATATTCTCAGCATAGTCACCAATCCTTTCAAGGTCCCTGATGCTTCTGTAAGTACCGGAAAGATAGGCCCTGTCTTTATCTCCAAGACCACGTTCTCCGCTCAGGTGGACTACGAATGCAATTAGTTCCTGGTTTATGAAATTCAACTGCCTTTCGTCACGCTCGAACACAGTTTTTCCCGTGAAGTCCAGCTGCACGGCCATTTCAAAACTGCGATCCACGTTCTGCAAGGCAATGTCGGCCATGCGCAGGATTTCTCGTTTAACCTGGCTCACCGCCACAGGCGGAGTGCGAAGCATGTTCTCGTTCACGTAACGCAAAGTGAATTCAGAATCTTTTGTAATCTGCCTCTCAGGGATCAGTCTTTTCACCATGGCGACCAACAAGCCGGTAAGCGGGAGCATCAGGAGGACCGTCACTACATTGAAGAAGGTATGGAACATGGCAAGCTGTACCTGTGGAGCTGACGGGAACAATCTCTCAAAAATACTCCCGAACGAAATGTCAAACATTCCGATAGCCAAAGCTGCTAGCATGAACAGTATGACACCTGAACAGTTGAAAAGCAAATGGATAAGAGCAGTGCGCTTGGCATTGGTACCGCTTGTCACTCCGGCTATGATGGCGACGACGCAGGAGCCGATGTTTGAACCCATTGTAAGGAATATGCCCTGATTGATGTCGATAAGCCCAGTGACTACCATGGCCAGAGCGATGGAGGTCATCACCGAAGAACTCTGGATGATGGCGGTCAACAAAGTTCCGAGTAAAACCAGGAGCAAAGGATTGCTGATACTGGCAAGGAAAGTCTTGATGCCATCCAGGGCGGCAAAAGATTCCATTGATCCACTCATCAGTTCAAGACCGACAAAGAGCAATCCGAAGCCAGCCAGGATGCCACCTAACGTCTTATAGTTGCTTTTCTTGGAGAACAGGCTCAGGAATGCTCCCAGTCCGGCAAAAGCTGAGAAGATGACGCTGGTGGACACAGAGTTGCCACCGAACATACCCAGCGCGACAATTTGCGCCGTCACGGTGGTACCAATATTAGCGCCATAAATGATAGTAGCGGCTTGTGAAAGTGAGATGATCCCGGCATTCACAAAGCCGATTGTCATGACTGTCGTGGCGCCTGAGCTCTGGATAGCGGCAGTGCCAACGGCACCGATCCCAACACCAAGGAGTTTACTACCAGATGCTTTGGAGAAAAGCTTTTTCAGCCTTTCAGAGCTCGCAGCCTCCAGATTCGAGCTCATCATCTGACACGCTATGAGGAATACACCTATTCCAGCAAGCAGTGTCAGCAAAGAAGTTATTATTGCTGTTGAATTCATCTAAGGGGTTTTGAAAGTATGACTATATTCCTTCACAAAGAAGAAATCCAACCTATAGTCGAAGCCTGCAGTGCGTAAGCCAAAACCTTTCAAAACATAAAACAACTTTGTGATACTCCGGAATGTCAGAACGACTGTGGCAAATACCTTGAAAAAAAGATATCGAAGACTCCAAGGGAAGGTTTTGTACTTCCTGAACGGTCTTGATGACAGCTTCTTCTTCAAAATCTTCCAGATCCTCACAACAAACTTCCTGGGCTTGGGAATAGTTCACAACGGAGAAACTATCTGGCATCACTGTCAGGAACAAAGCAAGAAATAGCATAAGAGCCCTCATCGACTAAATCCCTGCAATTATTCTGCCATTGTCCATTCGATTATTAATTCTTTCTTTCTCGCAAAGAATACCTAAATTTGTTTTTTGGAATCATCGACCAAACCAACTGATATGGACAAGCAAGCTAGAATTAAAAGAATCTCCGAAATGGAGGCCAGGTTCGATAAGGTTACAAGCATCCTGGGTGAACTGGACAAAGTTCTCAGCGAATATGAGGATGTCGAGGACGACCTCGATTCGCTCAAGGATTATATGGGCTCCGGAGAGTGGCAGGAGGATTATGAGGCAGACGAGGCAGGAAAGGTCCCGGCCGATCTCAAACGAGGTGTTCTCTCTGAGGACGGTCTGTACAACCTGCTGAACGACGCGGATGTGATTCTCGGCCGTGCACAGAAAGTTTTTAACTGAAGCAGACGGACAGTCTACTGTTTATGTCGTATTTAAGCTTTGTTGAACTTGCCCTTGGGCTGCTTGCAGCGGGGGCATTTCCAGTCGTCCGGAAGATCCTCGAAAGCAACGCCGTCATGTTCGGCGGGATCATAGACATAGCCACAGATGCTGCAGACGTATTTGCCTGAGGCTTCTTTACCCGAGAAATCGACTTCAGCGAGGACCGTTGGGACAGGATGGTCCAAATCCATCACGCGCCTGGCTTCCAGGTTCTCATAGCCCTGAGGGGAATGGGTGGAGAGATAAACGGTTGGATGTTTGCGGACAAACTCCCTTACCCTGTCCAGTGTCTGGCGGGCTGTGGGAAGGTCGTCGAACACCGTGGAGAGTTTATTCTCATACAGGGCCTCGTCGACATAGGTGATATCTGCTTGGAACATAAAGAAAAGTCCGTCGCTCTCAGCGATGACGAGGCTGTTTCCCTTAGTGTGGCCCTTGGCTTTGATGTAATAGACTCCCTCACAGATCTTCTGGGATTCCGGGAAATCGTAGTAGGCGCCGTCGGTAAAGCTTACCGGCTCCAGGTTGGGAATCCCCTGCAGTTCATCGGCGTCCATTTCTTCGACGTTGACATAAATCTTTGCATTGGGGAATGACCTCAACTCGCCGGAATGATCGCTATGCCTGTGGGTAAGCAGAATCTTTGTCACCTGTTCAGGTTTGTATCCAACGGCAGCCAAGGCCTCCATATAACTGCAGATATCTTTACCTGTATAGGCGAAGGAATGCTCGTCCGGAGCTTCTTCGGGGGTTCCCGCCGGTAGACCGGTATCCACCAGAATAACATCTTTACCGGTGTCAATCAGATAGTTCTGCAAGCTGCCGCGATAGCGGATATTCGGGTCAAACTTTCCGGTGCCTTCTTCGCCTCCGAATGCGAATGGCTGCGTATAAAACCCGTCTTTTCTGAATTTGACTGCTTTGATGATCATGGATGATTATTTTGCGGGTTCCCACTTACAACGGACAGGAGACACGATAGCTCCTTCTTTCTTGAGTTCTGCGAAGGCCTTGTCAACCTCCTTGCGGTCAGCACCGAGGGCTTTGGTCACATCTCCTGCGGATACGGGCTTGCCCGCTTCCCGCATAGCTTTGAGTACTTGTTCTTTCATGATAGTATTAATTAAAAATGCAGTGTCTTAGTATCTACAAAGATACATATTTTTGCCCTGATAATCATTGACAACAGAAAATACTTGTCATTTGACGAATGGACAATTCTTCGTAAATTAGCGGCTGGGTTACTCATAATGGAACTGCACAGGAAACTATTCAGCGAACTGACGCTCGACGAACTATACGAACTCTTAAGGATTCGCAGCGAAGTATTCGTTGTCGAACAGGACTGCGTCTATCAGGACATGGACTACGATGATCAGCAGTCCATACATCTATGGTTGACGGAAGAAGGGAAGGTTGTTGCCCTGTGCCGTGTCTGCCCGGCGGGAACTCATATGCAGGAGGTCTCAATCGGCAGGGTAATCACTACCGAACGAGGTAAGGGCTACGGCAAACAGATCATGCTAGAGGGCATAAATGCGGCTAAGGAGTATTTCGGTGCGGATCGGATAGATATTGAGGCCCAGGAATATGCCAAAGGGTTTTACGAGCGGGTAGGTTTCAGGCAGTCTTCCGACCCATTCATACTGGATGGCATCTCCCACATCAAAATGACCTATAGGGAATAATTTAACTCAAAAAGCAATATGAGTACGACGAACAGACTCCTTATTTCCTTGGCACTGGTCAGCATTATGTTTTCTTCTTGCGCCAACAGGAAGGACAAGACGACTTCCTCTCCAACGGAGGTGCAGGAAACCGAATCCGTTACGGACCAGTATTTTAAAGCCATCGATAAGTACCTCACCGATGTGGTGGGCAAGGGATATGCATCCGGTGAAGTCACTATCCCCTATTATGACTACATCTCCGTAGATGACAGCACCGAGGACATCCAGGTCTGGGGAGATTTCTGGGTAGAGAATTACAACATATCCAGTGACACTCTGCTGTTCGTTTCCGGAGGCAACCATTCCGGTAAGATGCATGTCAAGAAGAGTTCCGACGGACAGTTCTTTGTATGCGGTTTCGATGCGGTTGGAGACGGGAGTGAATACCTGCCGACCGCAAAGGCGATCTTCGGCGACAGGTTTGATGATTTCCAGAAAGCTTATTCCGACAATAAGGCCCGCGAAGAAATCCGGAAGTCAGTCATCTCCGAATATACCCACAGTAACAAGCTCGCGGTCAAGTACTATAAGGACTACGGCTGGCCCGCCATCCGGATTCCTGAGTAAAACACCGGACGTTTCTAACCAAGTATTTTCATAAGGACTTTATCGGGCACATCACCGCAAACATTCCGGACAGTGTCCTTGAGGAACTCCAGCGACTGGGCTGGAGTAAGCGATGACTTCAGTGTACGAGGTTTATAGCCGGGAAAAGGGAAATCCATCTCCTCGAACAAAGCTTCCGGCGTACAGAAACTGCTTCGTTGCCAGCCGCTGTACCTGAGGTCTGCCCCACGGTACACCCTTGCTATATCTCCTGTGATGATGCGGGCCTGCATCTGGATCTTGGCGAGCAAGGCATCAGCCGCAGCCTTTTTCAGTCCCATCAGCTGCCGTACATCTGACACGGAAACGCTGCCGTGTTCTTCGATATAGTCAAGCACTTTCTTCTGGTCGGGAGAAGGTTTGTACTTGGGGAGTGAACGGCGCCAGTTTATGATTTCACGGTAGACATCAACAGTTGCAAAAGCGGCCTTGCCGCCATAGAGGAATTTCCCGTATGCGACATCCCCGCTTTGGATGCATTCAATCTTCCAGTCCCACGGGCCAAGATTCTCATCTGTAAACCACAGTTCCTGAGGAGTATGCTCCTCGACCGAGTATCCAGGAATGATGTTAACGAAGAAAGGAACAAGCTGAAACTCTTGAATAAGACTCAGCATCCCTTCCTGGTCACGGACGACAGGAGTACGTACTTCTCTCTGCGCACGATCGATTGACATGATAATGCAAATATACTTCATAATCGAGCAAAAAGTACGATATTTGTCACATTATGATCCAGTACATTGTTGACGCTTTCACGGACACGCTCTTTGCCGGTAATCCGGCGGCTGTGCTCCCCTGCCGGCAGATGCCTTCCCCAGAAATGATGCAGGCAATCGCCATCGAGAACAATTACTCAGAGACTGCCTTTGTTGTTAAACGCGGCCCTGCCGAATATGGCCTGAAATGGTACACTCCTGGTGGCGAGGTCGAGCTGTGTGGCCATGCCACCCTGGCAACCTCCTTCGTGCTGCACAACTTCATAGAACCGGATGCGGAAGAGTTGCATTTCCACACCCTGAGCGGGGAACTCATCGTCCGACCAGGAGCTGACGGTTATACGATGGATTTCCCCGTAGGGCAATTCAAGTCAGTCCCTGTCACGGAGAAGATACTCGCAGCGACCAACGGGCTTGCCAGGGAAGCCTGGTATGACGGCGGAGACATGATGGTCCTCATCGGATCCGAAGAGGATCTGGCCAGTCTGGTCCCTGATTATGAAGCCATGCGCCTGATCGAGGGTCGAGGCCTCATCATTACAGCCTATTCCAAGGAATATGATTTCGTCTCACGCTGCTTCTATCCCAAACTGAACGTCCCCGAAGATCCTGTCACCGGCAGCGCACACACATATCTGACTCCCCTATGGGCTGGCAAGCTCGGCAAGACAGAGATGATTGCAAAGCAAATATCTCCCCGTGGAGGAGTGCTTCGAGTCCGAACCGATGGCCAACGGGTGTACATCACCGGCAACGCAGTATTGTTTATGCGCGGAGATATTCCCTTTGATTTATAATCACCTTGCCTGGCATGAAGGATTTTGCTGCTATTGATTTCGAGACGGCTAATGAATGCCCCAGCAGCGTGTGCAGCGTGGGGATCGTCGTTGTCCGGGATGGCAGAATTGAAGACAGGTTCTACAGCCTGATACACCCTGAGCCGGATTATTACCAATGGTTCTGTCGGAAAGTGCATGGCTTGGGACCGGAAGATACAGAAGATGCTCCTGTCTTCCCTTACGTCTGGGAAAGAGTCGAGCCTCTGGTAGAGGGACTGCCGCTTGTCGCTCACAACAGTCCATTCGATGAAGGTTGTCTCAAACAAGTGTTCAAAGTTTACCAGATGGACTACCCGTGCTACGAATTCCACGACACGCTGCTGGCTTCAAGACGATTATTTGGCAGAAGATTACCCAACCACCAGCTCCAGACTGTTGCAGCAGCCTGCGGATACGATCTCACACGCCACCATCACGCCCTGGAAGACGCAGAAGCATGCGCATATATTGCCATGAAAATACTATGACCGGATTTCAGGAATTAATTCATATCTTTGATAACCAGAACAGTGCAGCAAGGTTATCCACTGTGACCAAATATTTTTATAACAAGATCATCTGAAAAATGGACAGAAGGCATTTTTTGAAAAACACAGCAACCGCAGCACTCGCAGGAGCAGCTTTGTCATTGTCATCTTGCGCTGAAAACCTTGATGACGGATTCATCCCAATCAATCCAGGAAAAAGGAAGAAGGATAATGACAAGAGCAGGTTTCTCCAGACACAGAGTTCATCACTTTTCGTGGCCTGCGACCGCCATGAAATGGGGAGCGGCAATTATCTGCCTTCGATCTTGAAAGCCGCAGTGTCTAAATCCGGGATCATGCCAGGAGTGGTCCTCCTTGGCGGCGATTATGTGGGAGGCGGGAAAGTAACCACACCTGATTTCCCCATAAGCGACCTATATTCAGAAATCTATTCCGTACTTGAGGCTCCAACATGTGACGCAATGTTCACATATGGTTCCCATGATGCATGCTGCACCGATGGGTATTCAGCCTTTTTCAGCGGACCGAGAAGATGTGACGGCTATTATGTGTACGGAATATCATTCGTACAAGTCGCAAGTGCAAAGGATGAAGACACATCAGCCGCCATTTCACTCCACAACTCATTGCTCAAAAGCGGGGAAAACTTCAGCGATTTTGAAGACGATGACAATATCCTGCTCGAGAAGTCAGGCTACAGCGGAATAGATGTCGTAGACCGCTATGGAAAATCCGCCGAATCCGCGTCAGCTAGTTTCCTCAAGTGGGTGGAATCACTTAATGACAATGCTCCCATCGTCGTCATGTCGCATATGCCATTGCATTATAACCGCGGAGACAATTTAGGTGGCCAGATTTGGTATGAGGCACTGAGCAAAGCAGCACAGACGCATGACATCCTTTTCCTTTGGGGGCACAATCACACCACTGAGGAGAGAGCTGCAGACTATTCCGATAGGAGTGACACTAAACTTGCTGACCGCTTCAAGTATCTTCTCACACCTTCGGATTTCCTGACTCCCGGTGACACAATCCAGATACAGACAGCCACAAAAGGTGAATCTGTTCCAGTCCGGCTCAATTTTTCATATGCCAATGCTGGCTACATAAAGCTAGGCTATGGAACGATGATTACCTTCAACGGCAATTCCTCCTCCTACGAAACGATGACCATCCACAGATTCGCAGCGGATTCTGTGGACGAAGAGACAGAAATCGGCTTCACAGGGAAACCGAATCCATATACCATCCAACTTTCAAAAGGCATTGAATCAAGCTCAAGAAGAGCCAGAAGATAACCCCCACAAGATTCAGGCGTAGTCCTTTGCCATCTTGCTTGGAGCCACTCCGTATTCCTTCTTGAACATCCTGGTAAAATGCTGCGGATACTCATAACCCAGGGCCTCGGATACTTCCGAGACTGAATACCCATCCTTAAGCATGGTCAGGGCCTTTTTCATCAGGAAACGCCTGATATACTGGATGGCACTTTCTCCTGTTCTCACGCGCATCAGGTCACCGAAATAATTCGGTGAGATGAACAACTCCCCTGCGCAATACCGCACCGAAGGGATCCCCAACTCAAATTGCTTACCTTCAGCATAGTAGCGTTCCAGCACTAAATCGACCTTTCGTACAAATTCTTCTCCTACGACATCGTACCCTTCGAACTGCCGTTCGTAGAAGCGTGCTGCCAGTTCCATCAACAAAGAAAGGTAGGAAATGACGATAGCACGGAGATGACTGTCGTTTGGAAACTCCTCCAATTCCTTACGTATCGCAGCAAAACAACGCTCCAGGCGTGCCCACTCGTCCGCACTCAACTTAAGTGCCTCGTTGCTGTAATATGAGAAGTAATGATAATCCTTGATGCGACGTTCCAGATGTGTACCTGCGAGGATATCAGGATGGAAAAGCATAGCCCATCCTTTGATGTGGATAATCTCTCTATCATCCGTCACTCCGCCTTTTTGGCCGGGTGCAACGCACATAAGGGATCCGGATTCAAAACGATAGTTTCCTCCTCCATAAGAAATGGTATAAGGGCTTTCCTTCATCAGGAAAAAGCCATAGACGCCATATTCACTCAATGCATGCCGGCACTGCTCCAGCTCGTCATAATGGATGACACTGACAAGAGGATGCAGTTCCGGAGCTCTCACATAACGCGCGTAGTCATTGACTTTGATAACTTTCAGCACCTTTTCCACAATGCTAATTTACGAATAAAACGCAAGATTCCGTAAAAATGGTAAGCGAATCCGTAAAACAGTTAATTCCCTTACGGCATAAAAGTCCGAATTTTGCATGTAAGAATATACCATCATATGAAAGAGACTAAAATAGCACTTGGGACCTGGGCATGGGGCACAGGGATGTTTGGCGGAGATACAGTCTTCGGCAGCAACACTGATGAGAACAACTTGAAGCCTGTATTTGACGCAGCCATGCAGGCCGGTCTGAACCTTTGGGATTCTGCGACGGCCTACGGCATGGGCGAATCTGAAAGGATTCTTGGCCATCTAGCAGCTGCCTACAAACGCGAGGATGTCCTGATCTCGACTAAATTCACACCTCAGCTGGCAGAAGTCTACGACAACAGTGTCACCAAGATGGCCGAGGCATCGTTTGAGCGCATGGGGCTCGATTATATCGACATGTACTGGATCCACAATCCGATGGATGTGGAGCGCTGGACTCCTGGACTTATCCCCCTGCTTGAATCAGGGAAGGTGCGTAAAGTAGGAGTGTCGAACCACAACATCAAGGAGATCCGCAGGGCCAATGAAATCCTCGGAGAAGCCGGGTTCAAGGTGTCGGCCGTCCAGAACCATTTCAGCCTGCTCTACCGTTCCTCTGAAAAAGGCGGTGTACTTGATTACTGTAAGGATAACGGCATCCAGTTCTGGGCTTACATGGTACTGGAACAAGGGGCTCTTTCAGGAAAATACAATGTTGGGAATCCCCTGCCTGCAGACAGTGACCGCGGCAAGAAATACAATCCGGTACTCGGTCAACTGACAGCCCTCATGGACGCAATGAAGGAAATCGGTACCAGATACGGCATATCATGCTCGCAGGTTGGCATAGCATGGGCCCTTTCCAAAGGCACAATGCCGATAATCGGCGCGACCAAGGAACGTCATGTACTGGAAGCTGCACAGGTCATGGATACCATCCTTACATCAGAAGAAATCTCACGCCTCGAATCACTCGCAGATGCAGCAGGCATCGACACCCGCGGTGACTGGGAACACACGATGGAATAATAATGAAAAGAATATCCAGTATCATAGCTCTTATGAGTATTTGCATAATCGGCAATGCGCAAGTCGACGTGCATAGCCACATGATTCCGGATTCCTACATGGAGGCTGTAAAAGCCCATGGCATGGAGATGGACGAAGGATTCCCCATACCATCCTGGAATGCCGATGCTCACTTGAAGTTCATGGACGAGGCCGGAATCAAGACGTCAGTGCTCACGATGCCTGCCCCTCAACCGTATTTCGGCGACGGGGCCGAGTCAGCTGCCATCTGCCGGAAATTCAACGAAGAAGCAGCTGCCCTGAAAGCCTTGCATCCCGGACGTTTCCTCTTCTGCGCAGCCCTGCCGCTGCCAGATGTCGGAAAGGCATTGGAAGAGGCAAGATATGCCTTGGAAGTCCTGAAGGCCGATGGAGTCAAGCTTGCCACCAACTGTTACGGACAATATCTGGGAGATCCTGAACTGGACCCTCTGATGGCATATCTTAACAGCCGGAAGGCCGTTGTCATAACTCATCCGCACAAACCGTCGGCAGTTAATGACAACCTGATTGCAGCCGTTCCGCTGGCCTCCTATGAATATCTGGCCGAGACCACCAGGGCCATTCTGAACATGGTAGCGCACGACGTGCTGGTCCGGTACCCAGACTTGAAGGTCGTGGTCCCCCACTGTGGATCCTTCCTCCCGAATGCCCTCCCACGTTTCAAGGGACTTATGCCAGTGATGGTGAAGCAGGGATACATGCAGCCCGTGGACGTGGATGCCAATATCTCAAATTTGTATTTTGACCTGGCCGGTGCAGCAACGGATGATGTCATTGAATCGCTGCTTAAGATCACTGAGCCTTCCCACATATTGTATGGCTCCGACTATCCATACGTCGCCGCTCAAGCACTTACCGGAGCAAAGAGGTCTTTGGAATCCCGCCTGGCCGCCCATGGTCTGGACCCGCAGGATATCCTGTCCAATAATGCCGCACGCTTGTTCGGGGCAGATATTCCTGTACATGAATATGGCGAAAGGGTCGTCCGTCTGGCAGAAATCGAGGTGTACCGGGATAAACTTGAGGAATACCTTGGCTTTGCGAAGGAAGTTGGGATGGTATCCATGGCGACAGAGCCGGGAGTCATCGGCTTGTTCTCAATGCAGGACAAGACAGACCCTTGCAAGGTCTATATCCTCGAAGTCTACGCAGACAAAGCAGCCTATCAGGCTCATATCCAGACCGCACATTTCAAGAAATACAAGGAAGGTACAGCCAGCATGGTCAAGTCTCTCAACCTGATCGACACCAATCCTTTAGTTACAGCAACACTGAATAAAACCGCAATACAATGAAAAAGATCATTCTCGTCATCTCAATCATGGCAATAGCCCTCACCGCCTGCGGGCAGAACAACAACAAAAAAAAGACAAACAAAGACATGAAGACGCTGGTAGCTTATTTTTCCGCTACGGGCACTACTGAAGCCGTGGCTAAAGACCTTGCTTCCGTAACAGGAGGAACACTCTATGAAATCAAACCGGAAGTAAAATATACCAAAGAGGACCTCGACTGGACAGTCAAGACTTCAAGGAGTACTGTGGAAATGCAGGACCGCTATTCCCGCCCGGCGATCATAAAAGATCTCAAGGATGCGGACAGTTATGAAACCGTCTACATCGGCTTCCCGGTCTGGTGGTACACAGCTCCCACCATCATCAACACTTTCATTGAAGCCTATGGTTTCAAGGGCAAGACAGTCATATTCTTTGCAACTTCCGGAGGCAGCAGCATCGACAAGGCCAATGATGAATTCAAAGCTAAGTATCCTGATATCAAATGGAAGGCAGGCAAGACCCTTAACCAAGCCTCAAAGGCTGACATCAAGTCCTGGGTCGATAGTTTAAAATAAGGATATGTTCAAACGGATTCTATTCCTGGCAGCCATGCTGCCATGCATGATAATGAACGCACAGAATATGGAAAACATTCTTTCTCCACGTCGGCAGGGGCTTGCAGTCATTGCAGCCCTGGAAGCAAAAGGCGACCAGGCCGGGCTAGAAACGGCCATCGCCGAGGCACTGGACAATGGTTTGACGGTCAGTGAAGCCAAGGAGGCCCTGTCACAGCTGTACGCCTACACCGGATTCCCTCGTTCTCTCAACGCACTGGGGACACTGCAAAGGGTCCTGCAGCAGAGGAAAGAGGCTGGGATCCAAGACAATCCCGGTAAGGAAGCTGATGCGCTTCCCAAAGATTATGATGCATTGAAACAGGGAACAGCCGTCCAGACTCAGTTGACGGGAAAGCCTTTCAACTATAGTTTCGTCCCGGCAACCGACTATTACCTGAAGGCACACCTCTTTGGGGACATCTTTGCCCGTAACAACCTCAGCTTTGCCGACCGCGAAATCGTTACGGTAAGTGCCATCTCGTCGTTACCCGGATGTGAACCGCAACTGATAGCGCATGTATCCGGCGCAAGGAACATGGGAGTCAAAGATGCTGAACTTCGTGCGCTTCCTGTCCTGTTGGAAGAAATAGTCGGACTGGCCGAGGCAGAACGCCTCCGTGGAGCATTACAGTCCGTCCTTGGCGACTCTCATGCCAGTGTCCAAACGGTAGACTTCTCCGTATGGCCGAAAGGACAGCCCAACACAGCCTACGCCCAGTATTTCACAGGCAACAGCTATCTTGCCCCTATGGATGGTGGCGTTGCCAACGTAACCTTCGAACCAAGGTGCCGCAACAACTGGCATATCCACCACAAGCAGGTCCAAGTCCTCATCTGCGTAGCCGGCCGCGGCTGGTATCAGGAATGGGGAAAACCTGCAGTTCAGTTAGTCCCCGGTACAGTTATAGAGATTCCGGAAGGGGTCAAGCACTGGCATGGTGCTGCGGCAGACAGCTGGATGCAGCATCTGACTTATCATAAGGATGTACAGGAAGGAGCCTCAAACGAATGGCTGGAGCCTGTTTCTGACAAGCAGTACGAAGAGGCAAACAATCTCTGTCCCTAGAGCCTCAGTATGGTGCCGAGTTTCAACCAGATGCCAGGCTGCGGTATATTCCCGTGGTCGAAATAGACGGCATCCAGCAGGTTGTCAGCTTCAAGGTAGACATTCCATTTACCACCGTCCCATGACGCCTTGGCATCGACGAGGGAGTATGGCTGGTATGTCCTCATGACTCCGGTACCTTTTCCACCAATGTACTCCTCAAAACTGCCCACACGATCGTGCCACCGGTAGGAAAGGTTGATGTCCAGACACTTAAGCATATTAAAATCCGCCTGGATGACAACCTTGCCGCGCAGGTACTCAAGAGCATAGTAAGACTGTATACCCGCATCAGCCTTCTTGTCCTGATGCGTGTAAGCATAGCTTGCCGAAATAGACCTCAAGGGGAAGTCCGCCCTGCCGAGCAGGACTGCAGGCTCGGCCCGCGCGGTGAGCTCCCCGCCAAGGGATACTATCCGTGCATGGTTGACTGACTGCCAAGGCGTATCAGGGACGTAAGGATAACGGATCCAGTCTATCAGGTCCCGGCCATCCAGATAATACAGTCCGCCGACTATCCTGATACCGTTCGAAAGGTACTTGACTCCGGTCTCAAGTGACTGCATCTTCTCGGCCTTAAGGTTCTTGTCTGCCTTATAACCACCGACCGAATAGTAGAGTTCCGTAAAAGATGGCATGCGGAGCGAACTGTTATAGGAAGCATACCATTTTAAATTGGGCGAGATCCGGTAACTAGCGTCTGCACCGGGATAGATCCTGAATCCTTCCCCACCCATGGTATTACGGGAGACGTTCGCCCCTCCGGAGAACGAAAAGCGTGAAAGGATTATGTTGTGTTCCAGGAAAATACCCATATCCGTGCGGTTCAGCCCGACCTTGTAGAAGGCATCCTCTCCCCTCACCCTCCTGGACTCACTCAAGGGCTCGCCAAGATTGGTACTGACGATGTCTTCATTACGTACTTCCACTCCAAACACAGTCTTGCCGAAAGCGCTTTCGAACCAGCTGTCAAGATTGATCCCTAATACATTGGTCCTGTGATAATTGTAGGGATATACATCTGGCCGGGAACGGAATAGTTCAAAACGGTCCCTTCCGTGGTTCCAGTAGATCCGTGGACGTAGATGCAAAGCTCCGGAGGGCTGTCCCTGCAATGCAAGGAAGGTCTTGGCTGTATGTTCGAACTGGTCGTCGAAGCGTGGGGAATAGAATGTTCCGGAACCGAAATCCTTGACTGACGCCCCGGCATGCCAGTTCAACTTGAAATCCTTGATGTCGGTATCACCTTTATAGAAAGCCTTCAATGTCCTGAAATCAGTGTTCAGTCCTCCTGATGAGTTCCTCGTGTAGCCATCGCTTCGGGAGTACCCTGCCGAAACGGAATGGCGAGCTCGCCTCCCGGCTTCCCTAAGGGACAGAGATGCTGAAGCAAGTCCATGCGAGCCACCCTCCAAACGTGCTTCAATACCGTCCCTTGAAGGTTTGCGTGTAACGATATTAATTGCTCCAAGCAAGGACGAAGTCCCATAGGTACGTCCTGCAGGTCCCTCAAGGATCTCAATCCGCTCGATTTCAGAGACAGGCACTGGGAAATCGGCTGAGTTATGTCCGGTCTGTGGGTCGGCGATACTCACTCCGTCAAGAAGGACATCGATCTGTTCGCAAGTTCCGCCCCGCAGGCTGATATCTGTCTGGACACCTTCGGGCCCCCTCTGGCGTACATCCACACCCACTGCAAACTTCAGCAGGTCATTTATGTTGGTTGCCGGAATGGAAGAAATGGCCAGGCTGTCCAGTACTGTGACCATCCTGGCGCTTTGGCCAAGGAATGCGGGTAGCCGGCTTGCGGTGACGACAACACCCTCGAGCTTTTCGTTGATTTCCTGCGCCTGGCAGGGCCCTCCGGCTAAAAAAGCCATGGAGGCAAAGAGAATAAATGAAGATTTTTTCATTAGCGGCAGCAAAGGTAAAAAAATAACACAGTATTTTTTAATAGATTTGCTCTAAGAAGTTACGAAAAGAGTGTAATTTATTGGAAATGAGCGTAGGTTAATTGCTCTTGATAGTAATAGGTTACGATTTAGTTAGTTATCTACTGCATTATCCTTCTGCGCGTTGCGTAACCTT
>Ga0129310_1000812_pt1 | contig 32871 bp, 30 predicted proteins | sample Go1ome_2_FD_94433 | JGI IMG/M metagenome (GOLD analysis project Ga0129310, IMG submission 94433) | Western lowland gorrila individual fecal microbial communities from Wisconsin, USA - Go1022A metagenome | ecosystem: Host-associated > Mammals > Digestive system > Large intestine > Fecal | place... | reverse complement strand
TCCAGTCGCAAAAGCTGGGATTTATGGGTTTTGTGACTGGATTTTGTCTGAATTTTAAGGCGGATTGCTATATCTCCGTCATCGTGTAATGACACTTACAAAAAAGCCCCGCGAGTCACAGCAAGCGGCACATGATATCCATGCCGTTTGCTGTAAATGCTCATACGGGGCATCTTAGCATCAATCTACAGTTTCAAGACCCTCTGCCTTGAATGCCTGCCTCAGGTCATTGATAAGGTCGTTCTTGTCCTCTATGCCGATGGCTACACGGTAGAAACCGCCGTGGAACTCCTCAGGGTACAGGTACATTCTCTCATCGTCCTCACCTAAGAATACGATAAGACTGCCTGTGTTGCCCAGCGATACGGCAGAAGTGAATATGTTCAGATGTGTTACAACTCTGTTGAACAGGTCGTGCTCGCCCTTCAGACCAAAGCTGAGTACGCCGCCGAAGCCGTTCTTCATCTGCTTCTTTGCCAGTTCATGACCCTTGAAACTCTTAAGACCCGGATAAGCCACAAAGCTGACACAAGGCTGCTTCTCCAGCCACTCAGCCACAGCGAGAGCGTTGTCGTTGTGTACCTGCATCCTCAGCGGGAATGTTGCCGCGCCGCGCTGTATCAGCCATGCGTTGAACGGGCTTATACAGCCGCCGATGTTTACCTGTGCCTGATAGCGTATAGCCTCGCAGGTCTTGTGGTCAGCGATTATCGCGCCGCCCATCGAGTCGCCGTGACCGTTGATGTATTTGGTCAGGCTCTCAACAACATAGTCAACGCCGTATTCAAGCGGTCTTGTGTTGTATGGCGAAGAGAATGTGTTGTCAACGGAAACTTCTATGTTATGCTCATGCGCCAGCTTTACGATAGCCTCAATGTCGCAGATACAGCAGGTGGGGTTGCCGGGAGTTTCAAAGTGTATCAGCTTTGTGTTGGGGCGTATAGCCGCCTTTATCTTCTCAACATCTGTGCAGTCAACGATGCTTGTTTCGATGCCCCACTTGTCGCACCAGAGTTCGTTGAATATGCGGTATGTAGCCACATATGTAACGGTCGAGAATATAACATGGTCGCCCTTTTTCAGCTTTGTGAAGAACAGACCCGACAGCGCCGCAACGCCGCTCGCCAGTACCACGCAGTCCTCACCGCCGTGAAGATTTGCCACCTTTCTCTCCAGCATGCCCTGGTTTACGCCGCCGTTTCTGGTGTAGATGTTAGCCTCAGATGCCGACCAGTTCATGGTAGAAGGGTCATAAGGCAGCTGGAAGCTGTTCGCCATATATATCGAAGGCTCGATAGCACCGCTGGCAGGGTCGGGGTCAGCGCCTACATGTATGGCGCGGGTAGTAAAACTCAGTTCATCGTAGTTCTTGTTGCTCATTATTATACTTCCTTTCAGAAAAACTACCGTTATCTATCGGTACGCCGCTGTCTTACCACACGCGGGCATATCTGCGTGAAAAAAGACAGCCGCATACTGACTTGACCTAATCAACAGCCGCTTCACAAACGGCTCGCTCTGCCCGCCGCCCCGTCATACAGGAAAAAATCATCGGGCAAAGAAAATACCAAAATCTATTATATCATATTAAAGCGCTGAATTTGTAAATTTTATATGAATTTTCAGCTGATTATCTCAAATCCATAGCCCGCGACCACCTGTTCCAGCATGTCGATGTATCTCCGCGCCGCCGCCGAAAGACCTGTGCGGGTGTTCTCTATCCAGCCTATCAGCATGTCTTCATCGGTCACCAGCGGAACAGCCGTTATGCTCCCGCTGTTGATATCTCCCCCAAGCACACCGCTCGAAATGGTGTAACCGTTCAGCCCCTCCAGCAGGTTGAACAGCGTTGCGCGGTCGCTGACATGTATCTGCTTTTTGTAGCTGTAGGTACTGCATATCTCCTCCGAAAAATAGAAAGAGTTCAGCTGACCCTGTTCAAAGCAGACAAAAGGGTATTCCTCCAGCTGTTCCAGCCTGACCGACTTCTCCCCCGCCAGCGGATGGCTCCTGCTGAGAAAAACATGCGGTTCAGCCCGAAAGAGCGGGTGGAACACCAAACCGTTCTCTTTCAGCAGTTTAAGTATGACCTTGCGGTTGAAGTTGTTTATGTACAGCACCCCGACCTCGCTGTGCAGGTTGCGCACATCATCGATTATCTCGCCCGTCCTCGTTTCCCGCAGAGTGTATTCGTAGCTGTCGCGGTCAAGTTCACTCAGCATCTTCACGAATGCTTCCACCGCAAAGGCGTAGTGCTGTGTCGATATCGAACATATCCGCTTCACCTTGCTTGACCCCGAATAATGCTCTTCCAGCAGGTCAGCCTGTTCCACCACCTGTCTTGCGTAACTTAAAAACTCGCTTCCCTCCGCCGAAAGTGTTATACCTCTCGGCGTGCGGCGGAATATCTCTATGCCAAGTTCCTTTTCAAGTTCCTTTATGGCGTTTGAAAGACTCGGCTGTGAGATGAAAAGCTGTTTCGCGCCCTCGCTTATCGAGCCGTAGGTCACTACCGCTATCACATATTTAAGCTGTTGAAGTGTCATCGTGAGTACCTCTGTTTCTATATATCACATTCGGCAGGGTCGAACCGCCCGCACCGCATCATTCCTTGTAGGTGAGGTTCAGCCACACGGGCAGTACATACACCGCGATAAATACAGCGCCGCCTGCCGCAGTCACCGCCCACATCACCACTTTTGCGGGCTTTTCGGCTATCTTCAGCTTCTTCCCGAATAAATGCCATGCCGCACAAAGCGCCAGCCCCGCAAGGCTTATCACCAGCCCCGCGCCAAAGCCCTTCGCTGTTGCCGTGACGGTGATGCTGTTCTCGCCGTCCTGCAATTCCACCGCCGTCAGACCGCCCAGCGCCATCTCACAGGGAACGTTCCTGCCGTTTATCTTAACTCTGATGCCATCGGTGTATGGCACGTTTATCAGGCATTTCTGCCCCGCCTTTGCACTGACCGTACCGCTGAGTTTCCCGCCTTTCTGCGCAAAGTCCACCGTCTGAGCGTTTTCAGCCGCCGCATACAGCTTGTCAAGGTCGATGGTCACCGCCCCCATCGAGCGCAGTGTCAGGTCGCGCTTTGCATTCACCGTCACAGTTATCTTCTCGTTCTCGAACTCGCCCAGTTTCAGCAGACCGTTGAAGTCGCCGTTGGGGTATTCGCTCTTTATCATATTTCCGTTGACCAGCACATCGAAACTCTTGTCGATGTCAGTACCCAGTGCGACAACAGGCTTGTCAAAGCCGTCAAAGTACACCGACTGTCTGCCTTTTATATCCAGTTCCAGCACATAGCTTTCGCCCGCTGTCACCTTGTAGCCGCCCGCATACTGCGTGCCGTCAAACTCATAAAGTGCGACCGCATCAGCACCGCCGTACTGTGCCAGCGTGTGGTCATACAGGATCTTCTGCACCTCACCTCTTGTGACATCGCCCAGCTCACAGTAAGCAATGCTGTCAAGCACCAGTCCCGACGACAGCCATTCTTCCATCGGCACTATCGAATAATCACCGTTTGAGTAGACCGCATCTTCCGCACTGCCGCGCACTATCCTGTATTTTATCGACATCAGAAGGTCGGTCAGTTCAGTGCCGCCGTAACTTCCAACGTCCATCCAGTTTGATGAATAGCCGTACCTCTTCATCATGAACATGTAATCCTGACTGTTCAGTGAGGTATAGTGGCTTATCGAACCGTACCCCAGCGTTCCCACCAGATTTACATAGAACAGCTTTCCGTCAGTCTTTACGCGGAACATGTCCGTGTCGGGTAACCTGTCAGCGAGGTCGTAGACCTTGTTCTGGTCAGCGGCGCGTTCGGGGTAACTGTAAACGGGGGTGGTCAGGTAGATGCGTGTGTTGTTGTAGGCTTCACAGGCTATCAGCGCAGCGCAAAGCACGCCCAGCATAAGTCTGCTGAGCAGACCTTTTTTATACAGCACTATCATCAGCGAAGACAGCGCCGCACCCACCGCAAAGAACATCACGCACACTTGCAGTGAACCGCCGTTGCCCCAGAGTGTTTTGGCGTATTCGCCCGCCTTGTCGCGGTGTGCCGCGAGGTAGTCCATCATCTTCTGAGAGGCGATATAGATCACAAAAAGCAGTGCCGCCAGCAGGAAATAGTTGTCTGTGTGCCTGCATTCATCGGGCTTGCGGAAGCCTTCTTTATCTTCCAGAAATGCGGCGGTGCAGGTCACCAGCATGAATTCGGTGATAAAGCCGAACCTTGACGGGAAAGACATGTAGTTCCCTGTATGCCACATAAGGTTTATCGGCTCGACTATCAGCGGTATCAGCGTCAGCACAGTCAGCAGAAGATAGTTGTTCAGCCGCCTTGAACGCTTTCTGCCGTCAGATGAGAATACAGCCACAGCCGCAAGCACAAAAGCCGAACACAGCACTGTCGGCAGAACTGTTTCATAATTTGTCAGGAAGCCCGCAGTTTTTACCGAACTGAAAAATTCTTCCTTGACACGCCCGCTTTTTGTGTACTGCAAAAAGCTCGGCAGCCACACAACGGCAGTCAGCATAGCCGCCATAGCCGACCCGATGACGAACCGCACCGCGATATCGCCGCCTGTTTTCTCTTTTCTCACCGACATCAGCGCAAGTGCGATGAACAGCATTATAAAAATTACGACCATGTAGCCGATGTAGTAGTTGACCGTCATCATAGCCGCCAGCACCGCCGTGTAAGGCAGTACACGCTTTTTATCGCAAAGCGCTTCCAGCGAGAGCAGCAGCAGCGGGAAGAGGTACATCATATCCAGCCAGATGATGTTCTGATAGTAAAGCATACCGTAGCCCGAAAGCCCGTACAGCGTGCCGAGAGCGCCTACCCAGATGTTGTCGAGCGTCTTGTAGTTCTTTCTGAGGTAAAAAGCCGCTGTGCCGCCGCAGAGCATCAGTTTCAGCATCACGAGAATGTTGGCGAAATGCAGCATGTCGGTCTTTTCGACAAAAGCAGCGAGGAACGAGAACGGGCTTGCCATAAAGAAGAATATGACTGCCCACATATTCATGCCCGCCGCGTTGTGGAAATTCAGAAAAACGCCGTCCTTGCCTGCTAAGATATCCTTGAAGTCGATAAGCAGCGGCACGACCTGCTGTACCATATCGCACCACGCGACCGTCCCCTCCCCGAAAGGATAAGCGCCGTCCTGCTTATAAGCCAGCAGTATTATTATCATTACAGCGACAGGTGCAGAAAGCACCGTCAGCAGCGGTACGAGGTATTTTTTAGCTTTGGTCATGTGTTCTCCTTTTGTCTGTTGTTCTATGTTGACTTCTGCGGCACACACCGACGGTCCTGGTGTGCCGCTTGTTTGCTTTGCACATCTGCATTTGCGGGTCAGCCGTTCTCTTCTTCGGAGTGCGTCCCACCATACATCAGCTTTGCTGATGCTGCCCGCAGCGGAGCGCCGGACGACCGCCGCGAGGCTTTACCGCGCTTTTTTCGTCCATGCCATATAAGCCGCTTTTCTATTATAATGCCCGTCAGGTCAAAAGTCAATCTCTCTAAGTCAAAATGATGAAATTTCGGTGAAATGTACAGCGGGTTATTGATTTTTAAGCAAATAGGTGCTATAATTTAAAGACTGAGTTGTTACGAACTCTGAAAAAATAACGAAAGGGAATGAAAATTTTGAGAATAACAAAATTCAGTAAACTCCTGAAAATGCTGGCGCTGACTACCGCTATGGCTATCACCTGCGGTTCTTTTGCCGCTTGCGGCAATAACCACGAAAAGTCGGAGAGTTCAGCAGAAAAAAATGAAACTGCCTCAACAGCTGCCCCCGCAGCCGAAACCTCTCCCGAAGAGGATATCGCCCAGACTAATGAGGATATCCCCGAAAACAGCTTCATAATCACCCTGCGTGAGGATAAAGCCCCCATCAGCTGTGAGAACTTTGAAAAGCTGGTAAGTTCGGGCTTCTATGACGGCGTTACTTTCCACCGCGTAGTCAAAGGCTTCATGGCACAGGGCGGTGACCCCGAAGGTACGGGCGCAGGCGGTTCAGGCGAGAATATCAAGGGCGAATTCAGCGCCAACGGCGTTGAAAATGACCTCAGCCACCAGCGCGGTGTCGTTTCTATGGCAAGGTCACAGGATAATGACAGCGCTTCCAGCCAGTTCTTTATCTGCTATGATGACGCATCTTTCCTTGACGGCAACTACGCCGCATTCGGTCAGGTCACTCAGGGCATGGAAGTAGTTGACAGGTTCCTCAACTGCGACAGAGAGCTTAATTCAAACTATGAGCTTGCTGTTCCCGTCAAGCCCATAACTATCACTAAGGCTTCCATGATGGACCCCGATGCTGACGGTCACAAGCGCGCACTGTTCACCGTTGAGTTCACCGAGCATGAGTTCAAGGAGGGTGAATTCACCATCACTCTCTACGCCGATAAAGCCCCCATCACCTGCGAGAATTTTGAAGAACTGGTTTCTTCGGGCTTCTATGACGGTCTTACCTTCCACCGCGTGATCGATGACTTCATGGCACAGGGCGGCGACCCCGAAGGTACAGGCATGGGCGGTTCTGAAAAGACCATCAAAGGCGAATTCAGCTCCAACGGTGTCGAGAACGACCTCAAGCACACTAAGGGCACAGTTTCTATGGCAAGGTCTAACGACCCCGACAGTGCTTCCAGCCAGTTCTTCATCTGCTATGATACCTGCGATTTCCTTGACGGCAATTACGCCGCATTCGGTGAAGTAACTGAGGGCATGGACGTTGTGGACGGCTTCACCACCGTTACCCGCGACTATACACAGTCCCAGAGCCCCGAACTTTCTGTACCCGGCACACCTATCACCATCGAAAAAGCCGAGATGATAGATGACGATGCCAACGGCAACCACAGGGCAAAGTTCACAGTTAAATACTAATGTGATAACGAAAAGAGCTGTCCCCGCAGGGCGGCTCTTTTTTCACGCACAAAGCGTTCGGCAACGTAAATAGTGAATATGACTATCCCTTTAGCACACCAACTAAAAATGCGATAAACAAGAGGATAATTGAGCGTTGTATATTTTTCCCCCGCCTGCGGCGGGGGAAAAATATACGCCAAGAACCTTAAGTTCTGTATAGCCGCTGTTTTTGTGGTGTGTCAGCGGGATAACCACAATAGTGAATAAAATTCTCCCCGAAAGCACTGAAAAATTCTGCGCACCATACATTGACAAGTCCGATGTAATGTGCTAAAATGTACATATAGAATAATTCAAGGCAAGGACGCTGTAATTTCATTATTACGGCGTCTTTGTCTTTTTTTGCGGAGGTGAGGGGAAATGAATGCCCCGATAAATGTTCTTATAGCCGAAAGTGACCCCAAAAAGCTGAAAAAATATGCTTCTCTTTCCCTCTGGAAAGAACTGGGTTTCAGCGTGATAAAGACCGTTTCAAATACCCGCGATGCCCTCTGTGCCATCGCAGAAAACAGCTGTAGTCTGCTCATCACCGTCAGCAGACCGCCCGAAGTCGATGCACGCGCTATACTCAAAGCACGCGGCGATGCGGCGGCAATAGTCATCGTCCCCCGAAAAGAGGGCGAGAGCGTTGGCAGATATTTCGCACTGGGCGCATGCGATGTCATAGCCGAACCACCCTCCCGCACAAGGCTTCGTCAGGCACTCATGAAAGCCCACCGCATCGTCAGCCGCGGTACTTCCAGCGATGAATACCGCCGCGCCGCCGAAAAAGCCTTAGCTTCTCTCAACGTCACCAGCGAGAGTTTCGCACTCAAACTACGCGACTTTATCGCCAAAAGCGAGGGTGAAACTGCCACCACAGGTTCAGCCGCCGAGTTTTTCAGCTTCAACCGCGATTACTTCGGCAAACTCTTCAAGCAGGAAACAGGCATGACCTTCAATAGCTTCTATAACAGCTTCCGCATCGAGTACGCCAAAGAACTCCTCAGCGCAGGCGGTCTGCGCGTCCGCGAGATAAGCGAGGTGCTGGGTTTCTCCTCCGTTGACCACTTCACAGCCCTCTTCCGCCGTCATACAGGCGTTACACCCTCCAAATACCGCACAGATGTCCCAAAATAAAGGGCGGCATAAGTTATATACAAAACCCAAAGCGGGACTGCCCACCAAAGCAGTCCCGCCCTTTTTGTCAGATAATGAATTTCTTCGCCTTGTTTACTATGCTTCGGTCGTTCTCGTAGGCAAGCACCTGACCGCATCGGTCTATCTCGACCCAGCGTATCTCCGCTATCTCGTCCTCCTGCGGACGGTAGTCGGTGTTCTTCGCCTTGCCGATGAAGTAGACAACTATCTTCTGTGTATCCTTGCGCGGCGAGTATGAAACTATCTCGCGGAAAGTGGTGTCAAGGTTGACCTCAATGCCCGTTTCTTCCAATATCTCGCGCTTGGCAGTTTCTTCTTCGGTCTCATCGCCCTCAACATGCCCCTTCGGAAAAGACCAGTGTCCGCTGTTGATGTGTTTTATCAGCAGTATTTCCGTATTGCCGTGATACTTGCGGTAAACAATAGCGCCGCAGGATTTTTCATGCAGCATCGTTATAAGCATCCTTCCTATTAGTAAGATATATCAAGTTTATTATAGCACATCTGTGCTGATTTGTCCAGTACTTTTTATTTCATAATGTGGTCATCCCGCTGACACACCGCAAAAAAAGCGGCTATACAGGACTTATAGCAATCCGCCTTAAAATTCAGACAAAATCCAGTCACAAAACCCATAGATCCCAGCTTTTGCGACTGGATTTTGTGAATTTAAATAGTTGGATTGCTATAGCACCATGATCTGTCATCGCTGCGCTTATGCGTATTTCTTAATCCACCGAAAATTGATTTCCGTGGAATTAACATTCTCACGCTTGACAGAAACGTGGTTTTAGTATATAATAAATGATGTATGATTATGTAAAAAAACAGGGGCATTCCGCCCTGCATCAAAACAAGGAAGGAAATGATTTACATGGGACTTACACTGGCTGAAAAGATCCTTAAAGCGCATCTGGTTGACGGCGAGTTCGTCAAGGGACAGGAGATCGGTATACGCATCGACCAGACCCTTACTCAGGACGCTACGGGCACTATGGCTTATCTCGAATATGAGGCTATGGGCGTGCCCAGAGTAAAGACTGAGAAGAGTGTGGCTTATATCGACCACAACACCCTCCAGTCGGGCTTTGAGAACGCTGATGACCACAGGTTCATCGGTTCGGTCTGCAAAAAACACGGCATCTATTTCTCGCGTCCCGGCAACGGTATCTGCCATCAGGTACATCTGGAGCGCTTCGGCATTCCCGGCAAGACCCTGATAGGTTCTGACAGCCATACCCCCACAGGCGGCGGCATCGGCATGATAGCTATCGGCGCGGGCGGACTTGATGTTGCAGTCGCTATGGGCGGCGGTGCTTACTACATAACCTACCCCAACATAGTAAAGGTGAACTTGACAGGCAAGCTGTCACCGTGGGTCTCCGCAAAGGACGTTATCCTCGAAGTTCTGAGAAGAATGTCCGTAAAGGGCGGTGTCGGCAAGGTAATAGAGTACTGCGGCGAGGGCGTAAAGACTCTGTCTGTACCTGAGAGAGCTACCATCACCAACATGGGCGCTGAGCTGGGTGCTACAACATCTATATTCCCATCTGATGAGATAACACTTTCCTTCCTTAAGGCACAGGAAAGGGCTGAGGTATGGACTGAACTTAAGGCTGACGATGACGCAGTTTACGATGAAGTCATCGACATCGATCTCGGTGCGCTTGTACCGATGGCTGCATGTCCGCACAGCCCCGACAATATCAAGACTGTTGAAGAACTGGGCGGCATGAAGATCGATCAGGTCTGCATCGGTTCCTGCACAAACTCTTCTTATGTTGACATGATGAAAGTCGCTCACATACTTAAGGGCAAGACCGTTCACCCCGATGTTTCGCTGGCTATCGCTCCCGGTTCAAAGCAGGTGCTCAATATGATCGCTGAGAACGGCGCTCTGGCTGATATGATCGCGGCAGGCGCAAGAATACTGGAAAGCGCATGCGGTCCCTGCATCGGTATGGGTCAGGCTCCTAACTCAAAGGGTATCTCCCTGAGAACTTTCAACAGAAACTTCCTCGGCAGATCGGGAACTAAGGACGGTCAGATCTATCTGGTATCGCCCGAACTAGCTGCTGCATCGGCAGTTGCAGGCGTGCTGACCGACCCCAGAACTCTGGGTGAGATGCCTGAGATAAAAGTACCCGAACACTTCAAGATAAACGATAACATGGTAGTTCCTCCCGTTGCTGAGGCTGACATGGACAGCGTTGAGGTGCTGAGAGGACCGAACATCAAGCCTTACCCCGAAACCGCTCCGCTGGTGGAGAACATCAGCTGTCAGGTATCGCTGAAGGTAGGCGACAACATCACTACCGACCACATCATGCCCGCAGGCGCTAAGATACTGCCTCTGCGCTCGAATATCCCCGCTATCTCACAGCACTGCTTCACTGTATGCGATGAAGATTTCCCCAGAAGAGCAAAGAATATGGAGAAGTCCATCATCGTCGGCGGATCCAACTACGGTCAGGGTTCTTCGAGAGAACATGCGGCGCTCGCACCTCTGTATCTGGGCATAAAGGCAGTTCTGGTGAAGAGTTTTGCGCGTATCCACAGGGCTAACCTGATAAACGCAGGCATTCTCCCGCTGACATTCGTTAACGAAGCTGACTACGAAAAGATAGGTCAGGGCGATGAGATCGAGATCGCAAATGTACGCGCTGATATCGAAGCAGGCAAGACTCAGCTGACTGTTGTAAACAAGTCCACAGGTGCCGAGATACCTGTTCTCTGTGAACTGACAGGCAGAACTAAGGATATTATCCTCGCAGGCGGTCTGCTTGACTACACACGCGAACAGCTCTCTGCTAATTCATAATTCATAATTCATAATTCATAATTGTTGGCATGGTCGATGGTTTTGTGTATTTACGGCGGGAGAGTTTCCTTGCTTGCGGAGTACACGATCATTGGCTTTGCTGATAGGGTTGTGTATTTACAGCGGGCGGGGAGTGCCCCCGCCTTGCTGTGATATCACGTTTTGTGGCGGGCGTTCGACCGTTTGAGCGCCTGTCAGAGTGCGTGAAGAGAAAGATAAAAATTATCCCAATTTGGTTGTGTATTGTTCCCCGCCGAAGGCGGGGGAACAATACGAAAGAACAGCCATTTTGTATCATCAGCAATACACTTCAAAATTGGGAGTAAAAAATATATATCCCGTGCAGGGCGTGTACTGTGTTTTGTATCATCAGCTATACGTAATGAGGGCGGTAGAAAAAGAAGGAGAAACAAAAATGAGCATGAGATCAAGAAATCCCGTGACTATCATCGGGGCGCTGGTGCTGTGCGGTGTGATATTCGCAGTGCTGAAATTATTATTTCCCGGCAGGAGCAGCAGGTGGTACATGAACAGGATAAAGCTGATAGCGGGAATAGTACTGTTTATCACGGCGCTGATACTGTTTTTCACCAGGCAGTGACATGCAGAAAGATAAACTTCCTTTGCCGCTTATTCTAGTCGTATCCATCGCCTGCTGTGCGGTGTACTTCTTTTTGAGATACCTGTTCCCGAACAGGAGCAGGAGTTGGTATAACAACATGCTGAAAGTGGTCGGCATGTCAGTTATCATCATAGCCGTGATGATATATTTCGTTACAACACATCAATGAGGTGGTAAGCTGTGGCTGATGACAAGAGAATAAACCGCCGTCAGAGCATGGACGCTCTTTTTGGCGCAGATGCGGGCGAACTCAGCGAGGAGTTTTTTGAGGAAAAACTCAAAGAGATGGGCGATGCCCCGAAAGTCACAAAAGGCATGGCGCTCAAACACCAAAAACTCACCGAAGACCCCGTTTCACTGGTGGAAAGCGCCGAAAAAGGCAGGGTGGTGCGCGATGATAAAATGTCCGCACTGTTCGGTGCTGATGATATCGTACCCGATGAGAACGAGTTTGAACAAAAGCTGAAAGCCCTCGAAGAAAAGCAGGAAACTGCTCCCGAAAAACAGCTGACCGAGTATGAGCGGTGGCTGGAAGAGGGTCTGAAAAATGATAAGGGCTACGGTGCGAAAGTCGCCTATACAGGTGAGGTGACCGAAGAGCCCGACAGCTACGCAGGCTCTACTCACGAAAGCTATGATAAGTGGCAGGCTGAAACACAGGAGCTTATCCGCAACCTAAAAAGACGCGATGCAAGGGTAAAAGCCCGCGATGACAATATCCACGATGCGCTCTACCTCACATCAGTGATGAAAGGCGGCGCAGGTATGGAGCATTCGGGCGACGGCGCACGCTTTATGGATATCATAATATCACTGGCATGGTATGTGCTTTTCGCCTTTACGTTCGTGGGACTTTTCAAAGTTGCGGGCGGCGAGGGCATGGACCTCTGGGTAGGCGGCGGTATAGGCGGCGTTGTGGGCGCTATCGTGCGTTACAACGGCAGGCAGGACTATCCTCTGTGGCAGGCTTTGCAGAAAGGCGCGGTGGAAGTCGCGCTGTGCATAGCATTCATACTTTGCTGGATATTGAACTGTTTTGAGAGTATGAATTTCGCGGCTGTCATGTTCATAGGCGGCGTATTCGCATGCTTCGGCTTGTACCTGCGCGAAAGGCTGTTTGAAGCCCGCCCCGCTAAGGAAGCGCTGTACAGATGTCTGCCGATATTTATCGGGACAGTGGCGCTGATATTGCTGGTGGTTTTGGTCGTGGTGATATATCGCGAAGCGGGGCTGTGACGGCGCATTCCACATGAAAGAACGTTTTTCGGTGTATGCCGATGAACATAGAACCAAATTACCGCAGGAATGTTTACTATAACGTTCCTGATAATAAGAAGGAGGAAACCCCAATGGCAAAGATCCAAATGAAAACACCATTAGTCGAGATGGACGGCGATGAGATGACCAGAATAATCTGGCAGGAGATAAAGGACATACTGATAACCCCATATGTCGATCTTAAAACAGATTACTACGATCTCGGACTTGTCCACAGAAACGAAACAAACGATCAGGTAACTGTTGACTCTGCCAATGCTACCAAGAAGTACGGCGTTGCTGTAAAGTGCGCTACCATCACCCCTAATGCGGCAAGAATGCCCGAATATAACCTCAAAGAGATGTGGAAGTCCCCCAACGGCACTATTCGTGCAATGCTGGACGGCACCGTTTTCAGAACACCTATACTGGTAAAGGGCATCACCCCCTATATCCCCACATGGACAAAGCCTATCACTATCGCACGTCACGCATACGGCGATGTTTACAAGAACGTTGAGATGAAGTGCCCCGCAGGTGCAAAGGCTGAACTGGTATGCACCGACAAGGACGGCAACGAGAGCCGCGAAACTATCTTCAACTTCGAGTGCGACGGCGTTATACAGGGCATGCACAACAAGTCCACCTCCATCGCATCTTTCGCAAGGAGCGTTTTCAACTTTGCCCTTGACACCAAGCAGGACGTTTGGTTCGCTACAAAGGACACCATCTCCAAGAAGTACGACCACACTTTCAAGGATATATTCTCCGAGATATTCGAGAACGAGTACAAGGCTAAGTTTGAAGCCGCAGGCATAGAGTATTTCTACACACTGATAGATGATGCCGTTGCAAGAGTTATCCGTTCCAACGGCGGCTACATCTGGGCTTGCAAGAACTATGACGGCGACGTTATGTCCGATATGGTGGCTACTGCTTACGGTTCGCTGGCTATGATGACTTCTGTACTGGTATCGCCCGACGGTGTTTACGAGTATGAAGCCGCACACGGCACAGTTCAGCGCCACTACTACAAGCACCTTAAGGGTGAGGAAACTTCCACCAACTCTGTTGCAACACTGTTCGCATGGACAGGCGCATTCCGCAAGAGAGGTGAACTGGACGAACTGCCCGAACTGGTGAACTTCGCTGACTGCCTTGAAAAGGCTACCATACAGACCATCGAAGACGGCATAATGACAGGCGACCTTTATCTGCTCTCCAAGCTGGAGAACAAGCAGAAAGTCAACACAGAGGACTTCCTCAAAGCCGTTGACGAAAGGCTGAAAAAGTTACTTAACGCATAATATCCGCATAAAAGTTCAGCCCCTGAGCCTTTAAAAGCGCTCAGGGGCATTTTTTATTATGACTATCCCTTTAGCACACCAACTATAGCAATCCAACTTTTTAAATTCACAAAATCCAGTCGCGAAAGCTGGGATTTATGGGTTTTGTGACTGGATTTTGTCTGAATTTTAAGGCGGATTGCTATAAAAATGCGGTAAACAAAAGGATAATTCTGCGGAGTAAATATCACCTTTCAGTGAACCAATATCGCATCGCTCATTTGTATCCGTTCTTTCGGTCATTGATCCGAAATTGCATTTCACGCATACCTGATCGCAGCTTACGCATATTCCTGTTGACATTTGATTATATCTACTGTATAATACAGACATACCGAATAGATGTACTGAAAAAAAACATCAATGGAGGAGATACAAAATGAAACAGTTAAACCAAGGACTTACCGCAGAAAGAAAAAAGCAGCTTGACCATGATATTATTGCGATAGGTATTATAACATGTATAGTGCTTACACTTATTTTGGCGGTATTCGGCAAACAGTTCAACGGCTTTATTTACGACAGGACAAGTCCCGTACTACCGAGAGTTGCTCTTGCAGCTGTGTGCGGACAGTTCGCAGTTGCAGGAATCGGCATTACCGCAGTCTGCATATACAGAAAAGAGAAGTTCACAAATTTCGGGCTTACCAAAAAGAATCTCGTCCCGGCGTTGCTTTTAAGCCTTGCCTGCTGTGTACCCGACTTCATCTATAATCTTGTAATGGGCAATGCTCATCCCTGGTGTCCGTTCATAGACGTATTCACCACAGAGGAACTGCTTTCATCATCATTACCCGTAAAGGCGTTGGGATTTGCACTTACAGCAATAGCGTGGGGATTTTTTGAGGGATTCAACTATGTTGTGATAAGAGATAAGCTGAGTGAGCGTTATCATTCCGATCACAGATTCTGGGATACGGGAGCATTTGTCTGCGCTGTTATGTGCATACTTATACACGGTGTTATAGGAGTTACTCCCGGCGCATTTATGAATATGCTCGTGACTATGTTTCTTATTTACGGTATGCTGATCGTAAGAAAAGAAACCGGAAATGCGTGGGGCTGTGTGCTGATATTCTTCGTGTACTGGAACGCTCTGTGATCCCCGGAGGGAACGGTGTAAATGCGATTATGACTATCCCTTTAGCCCACCACTGCAAAATACCTTTATCAATGAGAAAAAAATGAGTTGATGTTATCTTTCCCACGCCGAAGGCGGGGGAAAAATATACAACAAGAACCTTAAGTTCTGTATAGCCGCTGTTTTTGTGGTGTGTCAGCGGGATAACCACATTTTTTATTCAGCCGATGGTCACATGTGGGCTGAAATATGTTCGTATGAGGGAAAGCTGCTTTCCAGTATCAGCACGACAGCGATTATCACGGCGGCAAAAAACGATGTGACGATCAGCTGAGATCGCTTTGCTGTTTGGTGTTTTTCTCTATCTGTGACCAGCGCTATGACAGCGGCTATCAGGCAATTGACAGAAAGTATCAATAAAAGAAAAAAACCTGTAAAATTGCCGCCTGCCGTTTCTCTGCCGTAATTGGGGAAGAGCCAATTCAGCGCCCTGACAGAGTAATCTGCTGAAATAAAAAATTGCAGTACAAGGCGCGAGATGGGTATGGAAAGCCCCCATTTCACCAGCCATTCTATTTTGTCATCACTTATCAGCGCAAGACCATACAGCGCTGATATAAACAATATATAGATAAATGCGGCGGCAAGACCGAACGCATCGGTGATTATTTTGCTGAGAAAAACAGAAGATACATAGAATACCGATATTTCAGCCGCAAGAAGAACATCTTTTGCTATTTTCTTTCCGCTCATATCTGTCCGCTCCGTGATCCTGCCCGCAGAAAGGCTGTTTAGTGTGGTGTGTCAGTAAGATAACTTAGGTTCGAGGGGTTCAAGCCCTTTTGTATCGACCAGCTTAAAAGCTGCGCCCGGGTCGATAACGAACACAGCGTAATCAGCAACGATTTCAGGACGAATTATACCGTAACGTGCGGTAGATTCTGCCCAAGCAAGCCCCACATCTTTGATGTCATGGTCTTTCAGCTTTTCAAGAGGATAATAAACACATACGATGGCATCCCACTTATATTCTTCACTAATGATATAGCCGTCGGTGATGGGTGAACTGAGATACTCGCTCAGCTTATTATAACCATAACAGAAATAAATATTATCACAATCCTCGATAATTACCTTATCGCAGACAGAAGCATCAGACTCCGAAATCATATCGGGAAATGCCATGAACAACATATCGTCCTTAGTCTTCACTCCGAAATCACGGTGAACATTCTTTCCGTCGTGTATCGAGCGATAGTCGGTGATGTAAGGAGCATACTCCATGATTCCAATAATATTTCCGTTAAGCTCTCCTGGTACTTCCCTTGCCGCTTCCAGATGTTCCATCGTATCAAACGAATAGAAGTCGGCATCTGCATCTATCTGCGCAAACACATCGAACAGTTCGCAGTCATCAAAAACAGTATCAACAACTAAAGCCTTCACAGATAAATTGCAGTCTTTCAGTACGCCGTTCAGGTCACTGCCGTCAAAGTGTTCATCTTTAGTCAGATATACACCGCTGCGGTCAATATAGCCCCACATATCATTATTATTATCCAGTTCGCTGTACTCAGATATGTTGGTATAAACAGGTTCGCCATGACAGCTTTCGGATATCTGTTGTTTCAGAAGTTCCTCTACCTCGTCTGTATAATAGTTATCATATCCATCGGGGGACTTTTCTTTCCATTTTACAATAACATTAAATTTGTGACCGTCACTTTCGAGAGTAACGGTGTTGTAAAGTTTAGTTATCCAGTAGTCGCCGTTAGATTCGTCTTTATATACATCATTTCTGAAAGATACGACTTTTGCATCTATTGCATACTTATCCCTGACATATTCAAGTGCATTCGCTTCTGCTATCTCATTCTGTGACTGCCACTGCTTGTTGAACTTATACTGCTTGTATGCTTTATACCCGTAGTACCCTGAAAGACCGATGACAGCAAGTATCACGAAAATAAGCAGTTTCTTCCGTGATCTGTTTGTCGAAGTTTGTGTTTTGCTGTCAATTTCTGTAATATCTTTCATATCCAAATATCCCTTCTTTTTCCCAAAAATGTAAATATATAACTCCCAATTTTAGTGTGTATTGCTGATGATACAAAATGGCTGTTCTTTCGTATTGTTCCCCCGCCTTCGGCGGGGGAACAATACACAACCAAATTGGGATATATATAACACGTTTATTATACAGCATGGTTAAAAGATTGTCAATATGGTTATCCGTTCAGCACATAAAAAAGCCGACTTACGGAAGATACACAGAATGCCGATATTTCAGCCGCAGGCTAATTTTTCCCAAAATCGCAGACTTCCTCAAAGCGCATGTGACCGCCGAATATATCCAGCGCACTGCCGATGGTGAAATCTACTTTGCCGCGCCCCAGTTCTTTGAGTTTGGCGAGGTCATCAAAGGACGCTATGCCGCCCGCGTATGTGGCTGGCATGCCGTCGATACCGCCCAGCATGGCGGCGACTTCTTCTTCTATGCCGTGAGCCTTGCCTTCCACATCGACTGCGTGTATCAGGAATTCGTCACAGCTGTCACGCAGGCGTTCTATGGTTTCACGGCAGAGTTTTGTATCGGTGAACTTCTGCCAGCGGTCGGTGACGATATAGTAGCCGTCCCCGCGCCTGCGGCAGGAGAGGTCGAGAACAAGGCGTTCCTTGCCGACTGCGCGTTTCATAAGTGACAGGTTGTGTTCATCTATCTCGCCGTTGCGGAAAACAAAGCTGGTCACTATGACATGGCTCGCGCCCTTGTCAAGGAAATTTTTGGCATTCTCGTTATTGATGCCGCCGCCTATCTGCAAGCCGCCCTCAAAAGCGGCGAGGGCTTTGTGCGCCTGTTCGACATCTGCATTATAGTACTGACTTCCTGCGGGGTTGAGGATAATGATGTGTCCCCCCGTAAGCCCGCGCTTTTTATAGAGTTCGCCGTAATAGCCGCCGTCCTGCTGTGAAACGAAGTTATCCTCAGCCATATCGCCCTTATCCGAAAGGCTCCCGCCGACTATCTGCTTGACCGAGCCGTTGTGTATATCTATACATGGTCTGAATTTCATACTGTACCTCCAACTATGATATGCTGAAATGATTATACCACAGCGGTAGAGGGTTTGTCAATCGGGGGGATGCGTGCGACAGTGTCGGCATGTACTACCGCCGCAATGGTTTGCCATTCTTATCCTTTGGACTGCTGACCGAACGGCGGGAGTCACGCCGACACTGTCGCGTGTGCCCCTGCCAATAATTATGAATTGTGAATTATGAATTATGAATTGTTATGCTCGGCTTGCAAATCAAGCCCAAATATGTTACAATATAAATAGTATATCTATTGAAAGAAGGAACAAAAAATGAATGAATATAAACCCTATCGCCGTAAGGCATATTATTATGAAACCGATCGTATGGATATCGTCCATCACTCAAATTATGTCCGCTGGCTCGAAGAAGCCCGCGTCGATATGATGGAACAGCTTGGCTGTCCGTCCGAGTTCACCGAGAAACATGGCATTGTGTCCCCTGTTCTGAGCGTGTCCTGCGAATATAAATACCCCGTCCGCTTCGGTGATGAGTTTGAGGTCAACTGCCATCTGCTGAGTTTCAACGGCTGTAAGTTTGAACTGGAATATGAGGTCACTAACCTGACGACAGGTCAGCTGTCACTTATCGCCAAAACTTCCCACTGCTTCACAGGCACCGACCTGCGCCCTATCCGCATGCAGAAGAAATTTCCGCAGCTGTACGATAACCTGCTGAAAGCACTGGAGGATAAGGGCGAATGAAAAAAGCACTGATATTCGCCGCTTCTGCCCTTATGCTGACTTCCTGCGGCAAGGAGATAGAACAGCAGTCTGCCCCCCGAGTGACAACGGTCAATACCACCACCGCCGAGCAGGATGCTGTCCCTGCCGAAATGACCCCCGCCGAAACCGAAGAATCCCCCGCTGTCACCACGACCGCCACAGCCAAAAAGGAAGAACCTTCAAAAGCTGAAACTACCGCAAAAGCTCCCCAAAAAGCTGAACCCGCCCCCATCAGCGCTGTCTGCATGGATACGGTCGAGGTGTACCATAAGGTAAAACTCAGCGAGTTTGTGACGGAAAGCAGTGCAGTCCTTGCCAACGGCGATGACATACTTGATACTGAAACTCTCGGTGAACACGAAGTTACATTGAAGTTTGAGCAGGACGGCGCTTCTGTCGAGAAAAAGGTGACCTATACCGTCATCGACAGCACTGCCCCCGTCATACTTCTGGGCGATACCATGAGCGTTTCAGTCGGTGAATGGTTCGACCCCGCCGACTATATCAGCTACGCCGACAACTTCGACCGCGCCCCGTCTTTTGACTGGTCGGGCACAGTCGATACCTCAGCGGCAGGCGTTTACCCCATAACCGTCTATATCTCCGACCATAACGGAAATACTCTTACACAGGATATCGATGTCACCGTTTCCGACTACGTTACCGACCCATACTCTGATGACAGCGTGATATATTTCAGCGACTTCAGACAGCAGTACGCCGCCGATGGCAGAGAGTTCGGCATAGATGTTTCAAGGTGGCAGGGCAGTATAGATTTTGACGCTGTCGCATCTGAGGGCTGTTCATTTGCCATCGTGCGCATGGGCTACGGCGAATTTGGCGGCGCTGACCTCGATGCTTATTACTATGACAACATAGCAGGCGCTAAAAACGCAGGTCTTAAAGTCGGCGTGTATTTCTATTCCACCGACACCACCACCGAAGGCGCAAGGGCAACAGCCCGCCGCATGGTCGAAGTGCTGGGCGGTCAGTCCCTTGATATGCCCATCGCCTTTGACTGGGAGGAATTTCAGCATTTCCAGAACTACGGCATCAGCCTGCACGACCTCAGCGAGGTGTTTGAAGCCTTCGCTGATGAACTCAGACAGAACGGCTATGATACCATGCTTTACAGCAGTAAGAATTTTCTGGAACGCTTCTGGGAAAACAAGAACGACCACCCCGTATGGGTGGCACAGTATTATGACGAACTGACCTACAGCGGTGACTGGTACATCTGGCAGAGGTGCGGCACAGGCCGTATCTCAGGCATAGACGGCGCTGTTGACCTGAATGTCATGCAGGAGGTAGCAAGATGACTGTAAAGGACGAACTTATAAGGCTTTTTGAGCGCAACAGAGGTACATTCCTTTCGGGTGCCGATATTGCCGACAAGCTGGGCTGTACTCGCGGCGCTGTCTGGAAAGCGGTCAAAAGCCTGCAAACTGAGGGCTATAATATAAGCGCAGTCACCAATCGCGGCTACTGCCTTGACGGTGCAGATGTGCTTTCGGCGGCGGGTATCGAGAAATATCTCACCCCCGAATGCGGCGCAAAACTGACCGTCTATAAGGAAACCGACTCTACCAACACCCGCCTGCGCGAACTGGCGGCAAACGGTGCGGCTGAGGGTACAACAGTCGTTGCAGGCATGCAGACCAACGGCAGGGGCAGGCTGGGCAGAAGTTTTTTCTCGCCCTCTGATACAGGGCTGTATCTCAGCATACTGCTAAGACCCGAAATGACCGCCGCTGACGCAGTGCGCATCACCACCGCCGCCGCAGTCGCAGTAGCCGAATCCGCCGAAGAAGTCAGCGGCAGACAGGCTGATATAAAGTGGGTCAACGATGTCTATATGGATTCCCGCAAGATATGCGGCATACTCACCGAAGCCTCTTTCAGCCTTGAAAGCGGCGGACTTGACTACGCAGTCTGCGGCATCGGCATAAACGTGTATGAGCCCGAAGGCGGCTTTCCCGAAGAGATACGCGATATCGCGGGCGCAGTCCTCACCTCCCGCGTTGAAGATGCCCGCAACCGCATGGCGGGGCTGGTCATATCAAAATTTCTGCGCTACTACCGCGAACTTTCAGAGGACACTTTCCTTGAAGGCTACCGCTCACGCCTTATCTGGCGCGGCGAAGAGATAAACCTCATACGCGGCAGTGAGATCACTCCCGCAAAGCTGATAGATGTTGACGAACGCTGTCGCCTGCTGGTCGAACGGCATGACGGCACCCGCGACTGCATTTCCAGCGGCGAGATAAGCATTCGCCGCAGAGAATGACCATACCTATAGCGATCCGCCTTATAATTCAGACAAAATCAAGTCACAAAACCCATAGATCCCAGCTTTTGCGACCGGATTTTGTGAATTTAAAAAGTTGGATCGCTATAAAAGTAATGAACACTCTGGCCCCCGCATAAAATGTATGCGGGGGGTGATTTTTATGTTCCGTGTATATATCAGGCGGGTGCGGCTGGGCGTGAGTTTCAGCTTCCCCGCAGTCATAGCCCTTGTTTTGCTGACAGGCGGTGCAGATACGAACGAACTGCTGACCGCTCTTGTCTGCTGTGCTCTGCACGAATGCGGGCATCTGTTTTTCATGCTTGTCTTCCGCCGCCGCCCCGAAGCTGTCACACTCTACGGCGGCGGGATAAAAATAACTCCCCCGCGCGGCAGGATAGACAGCCTCCCCCGCGACATAGCTGTGCTTGCAGGCGGCTGTCTGGTCAATTTCCTGCTGGCAGCAGCAGGGGCGTTATTCGGCGCAGGCGATTTTTTCATCGCCGCAAACCTGCTTCTCGCCCTCTTCAACCTCCTGCCATTTGATTACTTTGACGGCGGACGTATACTGGCACTCCTCCTTGACGGCAAAGACCTCCGACCATTCCGCGCCGCCGTCATTCTGCTGACCGCCTGCCTTATCGCCGCTGTGACACTGCGCGGCACAGTCAGCCCCAGTCTGCCCGTGACTTTCCTCTTCGTTGCCGCCGCAGAACTCTTCGATAACGCCAAAGACTGAAAAAGGCACTCCCGCCCGCAAGCGGAGTGCCTTGAATTTATTTATGTGGTTATCCCGCTGACACACCAAAATAAACGATGTTATATTGGGAACTGAATATAGTTGGCGGGGAAAGATAATATCAACACTGTGGTGTTGTATTAAAAGGATAACCATAATTTTATCTGCCGCGCCTTATATCATCACGTCAGACCTGTTCCAGCAGTACCACAGCCGTTGCCGAGATGCCCAGCCCTTCACCCGTGAAGCCCAGCCTTTCTTCGGTCGTGGCTTTCACCGATATCTGCCCGATGTCACAGCCGATAGTTTCCGCGATGTTCTTTCGCATCTCCAGAATGTACGGCGCTAATTTCGGGCTCTGACAGCAGATGGTCATGTCCGCATTTGAGAACACATAGTCGCTCTCATCTATCATCTCGCTGACCCTGTCCAGCAGTTTAAGACTGTCCGCACCCTTGTATTCAGGGTCGCTGTCAGGGAAATGCTTACCGATATCGCCCAGCGCCAGCGCACCCAGCATCGCGTCCATAAGCGCATGTACCAGCACATCAGCGTCCGAATGTCCGTCAAGCCCCTTTTCATAGGGTATCTCCACACCGCCGAGTATCAGCTTCCTGCCCTCGACCAGCCTGTGTACATCGTAACCGTGACCTATCCGCATATTTCAGACCTCCTCGTAGTTTCCTAAAAATTTGAAATAACTCAATTCCTGTTCAAGTTCACTGAGCAGTTTTGCCACCTCAGGGGTGTCTATCGCACCGTGAAAATCCAGATAGAACACAACATCAAAGTCGGTGTTCGCTATGGGCATACTCTCTATCATCGAAAGGTTCAGCCCAGCCACCGAGAACTTTGTCAGCAGTCTGTACAGCGATGACGACTGGTGCGGCAGTGCCAGACAAACCGATATTGTGTTGGCATTTTCGGATTTCAGCGTTTCTTTCGATATCAGTATGAACTTTGTGTAGTTATCAGTTGCATTCTGTATGTTCTTTCGCAGTATATCCAGCCCGAACTGTTCCGCCGCATTCTCCGAACAGATGGCGGCATACGGCTTCTCGCTATCCTTTATGAACTTTGCCGCCAGCGATGTGTTGGCATAGCGGTGTGTCCTGAAATTATTCTCTCTTATGAAATCCGAGCACTGCTGTAACCCCTGTTCATGTGAGTACACAGCATCTATCTCATCGAACTTCACCCCGTGCTTTACCGCCAGACAGTGGGATATCCTCAGCTTCGTACCCGCGCATATCTTGAAGTCGTACTCTTTCATCAGTTCATAGGTCTGCGCCACCGAACCCGCTGTCGAATTGACTATCGGCAGTATCCCGAACTCAGCTTCGCCCTCACTGACAGCCCTGAAGATATCCTCAAAGTCCTCATGGAATATCGGCTCAAAATCATCAAACAGATTTGAGCACGCGATGTGGTTGTAAGAACCGTTGGTTCCCGGCACTGCCACCGTATGCCTGCCCTTGAGTATCAGCGGCTTATACGGCACGCTGTCAGCATTAGCAAAGAACTGCTGGTATTGCAGGCACTTGGATATGTCCATCATCGTCTGGAAATATACCCGTGTCGCCCCTTTCAGGTCATCGGGCGCATCGTTCGTCACCCTGTTGATTATCTCCTTCTCCCTGTCTTTGTGAAAAACAGGCAGGTCGTTGGCTATCTTGTATTCAGCCACCTGAAAGCAAAGCCGCATGCGCTTTGTAAAAAGTTCCTGCATCTGCTTGTCAACATCATTTATTTGAAGTCTGAGTTCGTTAAGATCCATAAATATCTCCCTAAAGCTATGATTTGCACACCCGATCAACACCACACTATAGCGATCCAACTTTTTAAATTCACAAAATCCGGTCGCAAAAGCTGGGATCTATGGGTTTTGTGACTGAATTTTAAGGCGGATTGCTATAAACAGCATTTCGGCATAGTATGCCGACCTTTTCCGTGATGTACCAAGGGATAGCTATATTATATTTTACCACATTTCGGCAGATTTTGCAATAGCCAAAAATCAGTGGTATCTCCCAAACAAAAAAGCGCAGGGATATCCCCCCGCGCCTTTACCGCCTTAACTCTTTAAGATATCTCTTGCGATCATCGGGTATTTTCAGACTCTCCCGCGCTTTCTGTATCGCCTTGTTGTGTACCCACTTCTCAAGCCGACTTCCCTCTATATACCCGACAGCTTCTTCGTACCTGACCGCCAGCGCCTCCGCAAAGAACCACGCCTGCATCATTCTGACATAGTATTCCTCAGACTTCACCGCCGCCGCAATTTCCAGATACCTGCCCTCAAAGCAGTCCCCCAGAAAATGAAGCATCAGCATCTCCAGCCCGAAACGTACCTTGTAACACTCCCCGCTGTCCAGCCATTCTTCTATCTTCGGCAGAAGTTCAGCCTGCCTGCCCTTGAAAGCCGCAGGTCTTAGCTGGTCACAGGTCGCCCAGTTGTTCACATATGGCAGAAATCTCTCCGTTTCAGCCAAAGCATCGTCAAACCCCTTTAGCTGACTTATCACCAGCGCATGAAGCTGATATTCGTCAAACAACTCATGGGGCAGAACAGCCGTAAACTCAGCCGCCGTTCCCTCTTTTATCAGACGCTTCGCCAGCTTCCTTATTTCGGGCGTGCGCACCCCCAGAAATTTCTCCTTTTCAAGTTCGGGTATCAGCCCCGCCTGAAAATCGCGGTACTTTTCATCTGCAAGCCCCAAAAATTCAGCACGTATATCCATCAAATGCCCCCGCATTCGGCAAAAACCGCCATTTTTTCAGCCGTCAAACAGCCCGTCCTCATCATCTGACCGCCCGCCGCAAACAGCCACACTTCCGCACAGCTATAGCAATCCAACTTTTTAAAGTCACAAAATCCGGTCGCAAAAGCTCGGATCTATGGATTTTGTGACCGGATTTTGTCTGAATTTTAAGGCGGATCGCTATAGATCAGTAGTCCTTCACCAGCCCGCAGACTTCACAAGTCTTCTTGAATACCCCCTTGAAATGCCCACCGCAGTGTCGGCACAGACCTTTTTTCATCAGGTATTCTTCCAGCCACGGAGTAGTCGCGAAAACGTCCATAAAATTCACAGGCAGTTTTCCCAGATTTATCTTCCTCAGCTGACTGCACCCCGCAAATGTCCTCACACCCGCACCGTCATTCTCAAAAGTTTCTATGGAGGCAGGCACAGTTATCACCGCAAGATTGCGGCAGTCAGCAAAAGCAGATGCCCCCAGCGATATGACCGTACCAGGCAGAAGAAGTTCGCTCAGCCCGAAACAACCCGCAAAAGCATACGCCCCGATGGTCTTCACACCGGGCGGTATGGTCAGCGCACGCAAAGCATGGCAGTTCTCAAAAGCATGGTCGCCTATCGTCTTTATGTTGCCGTTCAGACGTATCTCGGTCAGCGATACACAGCCCTTGAATATGTCGTTTGAAAGTTCCCTCAGACCCTTCGGCAGCTTGACCAGACCCAGTTCGGCGCACCCGCTGAATGCCCCCGCACCTATCTGGTTCACATCATCGGGTATCTTCACATTCGTCAGTTTTTTACAGCCGTTGAAAGCGTTCGAGCCTATCCGCCTCAGCGATTTCGGCAGCGCGATGCTCTCCAGTGCCGAACAGCCGAAAAATGCGCCCCACATGCCATCACCCGAACCCTGTATCTCGGTTATGCCCTCAGGCAGTACCACACGGTGAACATTGTCGCAGTCCTTAAAAGCCTGACCGCCTATCGCCATCACGCCATCGGGAACAGTCACCACAGGTTCACTGCCGTTGTACCTTTCAAGCACCCCCGAACGTATGGTAAACGGCGGAAGGTCATTCTTAGGCATCTCATGCTCAGGGCGCATCACAGGCACAGCAAAAGCCGCACCGCAGCTCTGGCAGTAAGCCGAAGCAAGTCCGCTGTCAACGCGGTTTATATCCCCGCAGATGGGGCAGGCTACATCTATCTCGGTCATATCATCTCTCCTCCGCAAGCATTATGGGGAAACCGTGTATATACTTTTTCACAGCATAAGGGTGTTCATCAGCATACGCGAATATCTGCGGCGCAAGTTCTTTCGCCACCGCCTGTATATCGCACAGCGGTCTTTTCTGCACCTCAGGACATACAAGCGAAAGCACTATCACCCGCGTGCCGTACAAGTCCATTATGCGAAAAGGCCATATTCGGCAGTCGAACGGTTTTTCGGTGCCCATTATACAGCCCCGCTCATGGTCGAGCATCGGGCAGTAGTACAGGTCTTCATTCGGCTCCCTGTCCATTTTCATCAGGTAGTGGTCATCAAGTTCAAGAAACTTCTGGTCGGGCTTGAACTCTTCCAATATGCGCTCATGACATTCCTGCGTTATCACAGGCGTTTCCCAGAGGTCGTAACTGTCAAAGCAGCAGCAGTACCTGCACTTTGCACATTCTTCTCTTGAAAGCAGTTTCGTTATCATCGGTCATCGCCTCAGTCAGTGTACCTGCTTCCGCCCAGAAATTCGCGCACCAGCGAATCTTCGCCTATCAGACTTGTATCGATGGGGTCTACCTCTTCCAGCAGACGCAGTATGCTTTCATACTTGTCAAAATCCTTGTAAGTCTTGCTGACTTCCCTCATCTTATCCAGCAGAAGCCCCTTGTAAGCGGCAGGCTCATAAGCGATATAGGTGTCCAGCGAGAACTCCTTCTCTTCCTCGGCGCGGTACTTGAACGGCAGTATATACTGCTCTTCACCGCGCGAAACGTTCCTGAACATATCAAAAGTTTCCTCAGGTCCTCTTCCGCGTGATCGCTCATCACGTATCAGTCGGCGCATCAGCCTTATCATGGAGGGGTGTACCAGCGTGCCGTCATTCAGTTCGATACGTGTTCTCACGCTGACGTACATGCACCTTGCAAATTCGCCCGCACCGCCCGTAACAAGCGGGTTGAGCGCGTGTATGCCCTCAAATACGATTATGTCGTCCTTGCCGCGCTTGAACAGAAAGCCGTCCGAACTTGACTGCTCGGCAAAGTTGAACTTCGGTATCATAACTTCCTCACAGCGGGATATCTTCTCCATATGCTCGTTCAGCTTGTTTATGTCTATGCGCATGGGCGACTCATAATCGGGCGTGCCGTCCTCGTTGACGATGTGCTCAAAAAAGCCCTTTGGCAGAAAGTAATCGTCCATAGAGATAGTGTGCGTGTGTATGCCCATGCCGTCCAGCATATCGTCTATTTTCAGCGCAGATGTGGTCTTGCCCGAACCCGATGGACCTGCCAGCAGTATGATGGGTCTTTCGCGGTGTTCATAAGCTATCCTTTCGGCGGCGCGGCGGAGTTTTTTCTCATACTTCGCGTTGCTCTCCTCAATGAACAGACCTTGTTCAGCTACCTTGCTGTTAAGTTTATTGATGTTAAGTTTCTTCATGCCGAATTTTCTCCCTTTCATCTTATATTGAATACAGCATCGCCTTTCAGCGGTATCTCGCTTATGTCCATGCTGTCTATCTCGATAAATCTGCCGCGCTTTATGGCGGCTATCATCATGTCGATATCTGCCTGCGTGCCTTCTGCCTCAGCTTCAACAGTGCCGTCGTACAGATTTCTTACCCAGCCCGTCACCCCGACGCTCTGCGCCGCGTAATAAGCCGTATACCGAAATCCCACGCCCTGCACAGTGCCGTGAAATATTATATGCTTCCTGACCTTTTCCATTGAACACGCCGCCTTTGACAGATAAGTTTTCTATATTATAACATTTTGCGCGTGATATGTCAATTCATTGAGAAATATGACCGTACATTCGCCAGAACGCCTGATACGGCGGGGGAAGAACACCTCTCGATATGTACTTGTTATACCTTTATTATTAGCAGTGTAAAAAAGTGAGCCTGCAATTTTTCCGCAAGCCCACTTTTTATCCTACAACTCAAAAAATTTCTCCCTGAACCAAACTTTTTTCACCTCAAAGCTCTTACCATTGAGATGTTCAAGACAGCCGCTCTCGGTGGTGAACCTGAAAGTCAGCTTGTAGGCGCAGAGTGCCTGCGTCTTCACGCCGAATTCGCGGTTTATGCGGTTGATGCCGTACTTGCCGTCACCCAGCAGAGGACAGCCGATGTGCGCGAGGTGCGCCCTTATCTGGTGAGTCCTGCCTGTTACAAGGTCAACTTCCAGCAGTGCCAGCCCAGACTGCTTGTTCTCTTCAAGGACTTTATAGCGCGTTATCATCGTCTTACAGCCGTCAAAGGGCTTGTCTGCCACCTTGACGGTCTTTGTCTGCTCGTTGCGGCGGTGGTAGGCTTTCAGTTCGGCAGACTTTGCTTTCGGCACACCTACTGTCACGCAAAGATACTTCTTTTCAAGTTCGCGGTCTTTGACTTTTTGGTTGAGTATGCGCAGGCTCTCTGCATTTTTAGCGCATATCACTATGCCTGCTGTATTGCGGTCGATGCGGTTGCACAGCGCGGGCGTGAAACTCAGTTCGCTGTCGGGATCGTACTCGCCCTTATCGTAAAGATAGTGCAGTATCCTGTCGATGAGGGTATCGCTCTCTCCGCTCTCGTCCTCATGAACTACAAGACCACAGGGTTTGTTGCAGAGGATAACATCATCGTCCTCATAGACCACTTCGATATCTTTCGGCGCATTGAGGAAACGATGCGCCGCATCGCGCTTTTCGGGGAAAAACTCATCGTTTATATAAAGCTGAACGATGTCGCCATCTTTAAGGCGGGTGCTTATCTCACAGCGCTTGCCGTTGAGTTTTATGCGCTTAAGTCTGATATACTTGTACAGCAGATTTTTCGGCAGTGCGGGCACTGCCTTAGTCAGAAACTTGTCCATGCGCTGGTCTGCATCGTTTTTGTTTATGGTAAATTCTTTCATGCTAACACCTTTTTCGGTCATTTTTTTATGTCATCACGCCGCGCTGAAAAAGTTCTCATCAGCTGAGTGATGTTATGGTATCCTGTTAATTATATCAGAAAACTCACCGACTTTCAAGTGGGGGCTTTTCATTTTGGCAAGTGAATATTCAGTGGTCATTTTTTACTGCTTTTTAAATGGTATGCAAGCGGGGAGGTCGGGGTGGCTTATAGCAATCCGCCTTAAAATTCAGACAAAATCCAGTCACAAAACCCATAAATCCCAGCTTTTGCGACTGGATTTTGTGAATTTAAAAAGTTGGATTGCTATAGATATAGTTTAAGACTATACATTGTTATAATATTTTAGTACTTGACTATATCGAAAAAATGTGGTATAATTCATATCGACTTGCGGGGTATTTAGTAATATAAAGCATTGAAACGAGAGGAAGAATATATATGAAGACCTGCAATATTTTCAAGCAGAAGACCACATTGTCCTTTGAGGTGTTCCCGCCGAAGAGCGACACACCGATAGACAGCATATACTCGACCATTGACGGGCTTGCGCCGCTTAAGCCCGATTTCATCAGCGTGACCTACGGTGCGGGCGGAAGCGGAAGCAACGCCACCATCGGGATATGCGAGATGATAAAGGAAAAATACGGCATTGAACCTGTGGCGCACCTTGCCTGCATAAATCTGACTAGGGAAAAGGTATTGTTTGAACTGGCGCAGATGCGTGCGGCGGGCATTGAGAACATTCTGGCGCTGAGGGGCGACATCAACCCGAACGTACCTCCCCATGAGGATTTCAGATATGCGGCTGAACTTATCGAACTTATCAGAGAAAACGGCGATTTCAACATACTTGGTGCTTGCTACCCTGAGGGTCACCCCGAAGCACCCAACATGGTAGAGGATATCAGACACCTGAAAGAAAAGGTAGATGCGGGCTGTTCACAGCTTATCTCACAGCTTTTCTTTGACAACGAAGATTTCTACGCATTCCGTGAAAAGGCGGCTATCGCGGGCATCGATGTGCCTATCGAGGCAGGCATAATGCCTGTGACAAACCCGAAGACCATCGCGAGAATGGCGACACTCTGCCACGCAAAACTGCCGAAAAAGTTCCTGACGATAATGTCTAAATATGAGAACGACCCGATCGCGATGCGCGATGCGGGCATAGCTTATGCGGTATCGCAGATAGTTGACCTTATCGCCAACGATGTTGACGGCATACATCTTTACACGATGAACAACCCCTACATAGCCACAAAGATCTGTTCGGCTGTGCAGTCGCTATTCAAATAAGAAGCAGGAAAGGGCATCACCCGAAAAGGTGGTGCCCTTTTATTCTATCTGTCACAAGAAAAACTTTCCTGACGGGACAGTAATCATCACATCAAATGGTCAATTAATAATGAGGGTATCATCTACTTCGGGGTACTGCTGTGCGCGGAAAAGTGCATCGGAGAGGTCGAACTGTCTGTCACATAGGGTATCGCCTGTTTCCCTGTCGGTGAACTTTATGTTGAAAGTGTAGCCACTGACATAATCAACGGTGAAATCTACTTCGCCGGCATCTTTCAGCAGTCTGCCGTCATCAAGTTCGGTATCACCCAGAACTGTGCCGACATCGACTTTCTCTACCCTGTCGCCAAATATGTACATATAGGCTACATGCGGGAATCTTTCGGAATATGCGCCGTAGGTGATGAATGACATTATCTGACCGTCATCGAGGGCAACATGAGTGCCGACACCACTCGGTTCGTCATAGAACTGACCCTCCTGCCAGCTTGCGCCGCCGTCTGCGGTGGTATATACCTTATAATACTTATGACCTGCGCCGCCGTCGGACGGTACGACTGCGTATGCGCCGTCCTGCATAAATGCGTTTGCAAGACCCATATCATGCAGTTCAGTGAAAGTCATGCCGCTTTCGCCAACGACAGAAGTGCCGTCGATGGTGCTGAGGTTCAGTTCGTTATTGGAAAGTTCGGGGGCGGAGCTTTCAGCTTCTTTAGCGGAAGAGGTGGTCACTTCGGGCGCTGACTCGGGCGCTTCGGTGACGGTGGTAACTTCGGGAGTTTCCTCTTCGGCAGTGGGGGTGGGTTCTTCTTCTGCGGGGGCTTCGCTCTCCTCTGCGGCGGCTGATGTTTCAGCGGCGGGAGCAGTTTCCTCTTTGGCGGCAGGTTCTTCGACCTGACCGCAGGCTGTCAGTGCCGCGCAGAGCATTGCTGTGAATATCAGCATAGATGTAAGTTTTTTCATTTTTGTTTCCTCCTAAGATATATAATTGCGTTATAGTAAACGACATATTTATTTCTACATTCAGCGCTCACTGACGCTGTTATTTTTGTGGCTGTGAGCGCTGAATGTCCTGAAATTAATGTCGTTTACTATAAGTTCGGGATCGTCCATTTAATATTTTTACATATCTTATTGTAGCACTATTTTGTGGTCAAGTCAATGACAATTTAATGTCAATTTATACAATTTTGTATGGAAAGTTTGTGCGAAAAAATAATAGCAAATTTACATAATCTATTGAATTTTAAGTCAAAATATTGTATACTATAAATAATAGATTTGACTGTACGAAAAGCGGCGGGAAAATCTGTTTGTAACCAATGTAACAATTTGAAATCGAAAGGCGGTAAAAAATCATGGCTAACAGAATGGTACTCAACGAAACTTCGTACTTCGGCGCGGGGGCTATCAAGGAGATAGTGGGCGAACTGGACAAGCGGGGATTCAAAAAGACGCTGGTCGTTACCGACCCCGACCTGGTAAAATTCGGTGTGACGAAGAAAGTCACCGACCTGCTGGACGCAGCGGGCAAGGCATACGAAGTTTATTCGGAGGTAAAAGCCAATCCTACCATAGCAAATGTAAACAAGGGCGTTGCAACGTTCAAGGCGGCGGGCGCTGACTCCATCGTGGCGGTGGGCGGCGGTTCTGCTATGGACACAGCGAAAGCTATAGGCATAATATCCGCCAATCCCGATTTTGCAGATGTGGTATCGCTGGAGGGTGTGGCTGCCACGAAAAATCCATCTGTGCCGATAATAGCTGTTCCCACAACGGCGGGCACTGCGGCTGAGGTCACGATAAACTACGTTATCACCGATGAGGAGAAGAAGCGCAAGTTCGTATGCGTTGACCCCCACGACATACCTGTTGTGGCTGTGGTGGACAGCGACATGATGTCATCTATGCCTAAGGGACTGACGGCATCTACGGGCATGGACGCGCTGACACATGCCATTGAGGGCTACACCACTCTTGCGGCGTGGGAACTGACCGATGCACTGCACCTGAAAGCCATCGAGATAATAGGGCGTTCGCTGAGGGCGGCATGTGACAACGACCCTAAGGGCAGAGAGGACATGGCGCTGGGACAGTATGTGGCAGGCATGGGTTTCTCGAACGTGGGACTGGGCGTAGTACACGGCATGGCGCACCCTCTGGGGGCTTTTTACGACACGCCTCACGGCATTGCGAATGCGGTGCTTCTGCCGTATGTTATGGAGTACAATGCTGAATGCACAGGCGACAAGTTCAAACACATAGCGGAGGCTATGGGTGTTGACACCGCAGGCATGTCGCAGGAGGAATACCGCGCGGCGGCTGTAAATGCAGTAAAACAGCTTTCAAAGGACGTTGGCATACCCGAAAAACTCCACGAGATAGGCGTTAAGGAAGAAGATCTCCCCGCGCTGGCTGAGGCGGCTATGGCAGATGTCTGCACAGGCGGCAACCCTCGCCCATGCACTGTTGAGTCGATACTTGAGATATACAAAAAGGCTTTTTAATTCATAATCATGGTTATCCCGCTGACACACCACCAAAACGGCGGTTTTACAGAACTTAAGGTGGTTGGCGGATATCTTTCCCCCGCCGCAGGCGGGGGAAAGATATCCTGCGATCAATTATCCTTTTGTTTAC
>Ga0129310_1000810_pt1 | contig 32916 bp, 29 predicted proteins | sample Go1ome_2_FD_94433 | JGI IMG/M metagenome (GOLD analysis project Ga0129310, IMG submission 94433) | Western lowland gorrila individual fecal microbial communities from Wisconsin, USA - Go1022A metagenome | ecosystem: Host-associated > Mammals > Digestive system > Large intestine > Fecal | place... | reverse complement strand
GATCTCTTTTTCATACTTCTGTATGTGTCTGTAACTTCTTGCCATAACAAAACCTCCTATGGTTTCTATTATACCATAGGAGGCTCTTTTTGTCATTGTACGTTTTTACTGGGGCGGTTCAGCAAACGGGGTGCTTTTATATTGTCCGAAAATACTTCGCCCCTCGCTATGGGCGAGGGGTGAATACAATACCAGAGGGGTGATGAATGCTGTTATTACAAGTCTATGATGACCTTGCCGCTGCCGACGGTAGGTGTCACTTCTGCGACCTTATCAGTGTTAGCGACAGTTATCTTGAAGTTTGCTTTTGTTTCGGTGTAGCTGCATTCTATCTTGCTGCCGTTTCTGGTTGCGGTCAACTCAAATACTTTGTTTGCCTCAGTGTCGTAAACAGGGCAAACTGCGGTCTTGCCGTCTTCCAGTTCATATATGGTGAAGTTTGTACCGTCCAGATAATCGTACTCAAAATCTCTCTTGAAATCACCGTATGCGATGATGGAGTTTGGCTTTGCCAGCGCAGGTATCTCGAAATAGTTGCACTTGTGGGTGTACCACTTGCCGCCCTCGAAGACCTTGCCTGTGATGATGTCAGTCCATCTTCCGGCAGGAACATAGTACTGCGCGATGCCGTCCTCGTTGAGGATAGGTGCAACAAGTATATTGTCGCCCAGCATGTACTGTCTGTCAAGTGTCAGGCAGGCGGGGTCATTTGCAAAGTCTATGACCATTGCTCTCATCATGGTAACGCCGACCTCGTGGGTCTTTATCGCCTGTGCCCACAGATAAGGCATCAGCTCGCCTTTCTTCTTTGTGAAGAAGCGCAGTACATCACAGCTTTCCTCATCAAACAGCCACGGCACGCGGTAAGACTGGTTGCCGTGAAGTCTTGAATGGGTGGAGAACAGACCGAATGCCGCCCATCTCTTGTAAATGTCGGGAGTAGCAGTTGCTTCAAAGCCCGCCATATCGTGGGAGGTGTAGCCAAAGCCCGAAATGCACAGGCTCAGGCAGCCGCGAACGACTTCTGCCATAGAGTTGTAGTTGCCCGAGCAGTCGCCGCCCCAGTGAACAGGGAACTTCTGACCGCCCGCAGTCGCAGACCTTGCGAACAGGCATGCCTTGTTCTCGCCATAGTATTCTTTCAGCACGTTGAATACGCACTCGTTGTACAGATAGGTATAGTAGTTGTGCATCTTGATGGGGTCAGAGCCGTCAAAGTAGACCACATCGCGTGTAGGTATCCTCTCGCCAAAGTCGGTCTTGAAAGTGTCAACACCCATCTCACAGAGCTTTCTAAGGTAACCGGCGTACCACTTGCAGGCATCGGGATTGGTGAAGTCAACTATCGCCATACCCGGCTGCCACTCATCGCACTGGAACACCGAGCCGTCCTTTTTCTTGATGAAATAGCCGTGTTCCATACCCTCATCGAACAGTCTTGAACGCTGACCGACATATGGATTTATCCACACACAGGTCTTAAGACCCTTAGTTTCATGCAGTCTTTTCAGCAGACCTTCAGGGTCGGGGAACTGCTCTGTATCCCACTCAAAGTTGCACCATTCCAGACCTTTCATCCAGAAGCAGTCAAAGTGGAATACCTGAAGAGGTATATCTCTTTCAGCCATGCCGTCGATGAAGCTGGTTATGGTAGCTTCATCATAGCTTGTCGTGAATGAAGATGTCAGCCACAGACCAAAGCTGAATGCAGGCGGCAGTGAAGGCTTGCCTGTCAGGTCGGTGTAGCCCTTCATTACCTGTGTGAGGTCTTCGCCGCCGAAAACGTAGTATTCAAGGCTCTCGCCCGGCAGTGTGAAGCTGACTTTTGAAACTGTGTCAGAGCATACTTCAAAGCTGACCTTGTCGCTGGAATTGACAAAAATGCCATAGCCGCGCGAAGATACGTAGAAAGGTACGCTCTTGTAACTCTGGTCAGAGCATGTACCGCCGTCAGCGTTCCATATCTCAACGTTCTGACCGTTCTTCGCAAATGTTGTGAACTTCTCTCCGAAACCGTAGAAATATTCGCCAACAGTGGTGTCAAGCTGTTCTCTTATGTATGTGCGGTTCTCATCAGCAGGATAACTCCAGAAAGTGTCGTCTGCCTGAGTTGCAAGTCTTGCCTGCTGTTTGAATGCGCTCTCGAAAATAACGCCTGTACTTCTCCAGCCGCCGCTTGTCAGCTTCTTGTCTTTGTAATAATATGAAACACTCCAGCTGTCCCTTGAAACCTCAACCCTGGTGTCACCCGAAACCAGCACAGCCTTGTGCTCATCAATGGTAACAGTTGGCTTGTAGTCGCCCTTGTTCAGTACAAAGTGCGGACCGTTGTCCTTGTAGCCCTTGTGGTGTGTTATGTTTACCTTTATAACGTTCTCTATATCTGAAGTATAGGTTATTTCAAGGTTTGCGCTGCCCAGCAGCTTATACCTCTCGCGTCCGTAGAAAGGTGTAGCCACCACCATGAAGCCGTTTTCGACCTCAACGATATCGTAAGCCTGATTGACATAGTTGACATCATAGCCTCTCTGGTTCAGCCAGAAACCGTCAGCAAATTTCATAGAATATACCTCCTCTTAGTCAATGAAATATCAATAAATGAAAGTTGCGAAAGAGCATATCTGCCGCAACAGCTTAGATATATTTTAATACATTCTGCCCAAAAAAGCAATAGCAAAAATCAATAATGTAGAATATCCTTATGCTTTTAGTCATATTCAGGCTTAACTTTTAATGAATTGATTTTAAAATTATATCATATTCTGAAAGTGTTTTGGCAGTAAGTTCTTCCGCTTAATACAAAAGCCCCGCCCGCAGGCAGAGCTTTTGTTTACTGCTGATTCAGACTTCGTGGCTGCATTTTCCGAGAAACTGTCCGTCTTCCTGATAACCTTTGAGGATACGCAGACAGAGCGGCAGCACCATGTAGTCTGTTCCATCAAGGACAGTCCATGCGTTAGAGCTGTTCTTGATGGTGATAGTGCCGTTCTTTAACAGTTCAGCCATATGCGTTGCTGAAAGGACTTCATGCGGCTCTTTCTTAAAGATGATCTGTCCGTCAGCGATGCGCTCTTCATTCCTGTGCTCAGGCACGTTCAGGTCGTAACAGTAATAGCTGTAGACCACTTCATTCTCGTCCTCATGCAGCTTTGTGCAGCCGCTTCCGATACCTTTGCTCATAACTTGACACCGTCCTTATTGTAGTTTTTATTGTGCAGAAGCTCTCTTCAGCTTCTTTTTGTTTTTATTAGCAAGTGCTTTCCAGCTTTGTTTGTAGCAGCTGTAGGCTGCTTCAAATTCCACTGCGGCAGGTTCATATCCGCCGAAGCATACCTGCTCAAACAGGCTCACCGCCCTGCTTATCTCAGCATCTCTGCTCTCAGCCAGTGAAAGTATCTGCTGTGGGGTCATACCCCTGATATTTGCATCTCTGTCCGAAGAAAGTTCCAGCAGCCTTATGATGCGCCTGTACAGCGCCAGCGTTTTTTCAGCCGATGTCTTGCGGAACTTCATTCTCAGCCTGAAGAACAGTTCGACGATCCTGTCAAGGAAGATTACGAACACCAGCACGAACACAACGCCCAGAAACAGAGCTATCCTGCTGAAATAGTCGATGAATGTCCTGATGGCTTCTGCCGCGTTGCCGGCACCTTGCTGCTGTTGTGCGACCTGCTTGTAGTCGGGCACTGTCGGGTCAAATGTCACCCAGCCTGCACCCGCTATATACGCTTCCACGAAAGCGTGTGCGTGGCTGTCGCGGACGATGTATTCGCCGTTCGCGCCCCTTTCAAATGCCGCGAAGCCCTCGACATACCTCGCTGGGATGCCCTCAGCCCTTGCCATAAGAACCATCGCAGTAGCGTAGCTTGTACATACGCCTGTCTTGCTGTCAAACAGGAAATACTCTATCGACTCGTCATCAGGCTCAAAGTCAAGGTCGTAAATGTAACCGTTTTTCAGGAAGTAGTTCACAAGCGCTTCGCATTTTTCGTAGTCGCTCTCGCAGTCCTTTGTTGCTTTATGCGCCAGTTCAGCTATTCTGTCGGAAACTCCGCCCTGTTCGGTGTAAAGTTCATAGACCCGCAGAATGTTTGAGTACTGGTATGGCGTGATATCACCGTTGTTCATGGCTTCGTTCAGCATGCGTTCAAAACTTGCCCTTGTAAACGGCAGACTGTTCACATATGCGTTTTCGGCATTGCCCTCTGCGGTGTAGCCGTAGCTAATACCTATTCCGCCGTAAGTCGCTGAATACCCGCCCCTGTAGCGGATTTCTCCGTGTACGTTCCTTGAACAGTAGCCCAGCTGTTCGGTGGCAGCCATCAGCGGCGCAGGAATATAGCTGGGGCTGTAGGTGGTGCCTGAAATGTTCAGCCAGGGTTTTGTCTTGTATTCATTGTATTTGCCGAACAGGTCATTTGTCAGTCCATACTTCTCGTATCTGCCCGTTTCAGCGAGTCCTTTCATCATGTTGTACAGGTACAGCGGAGAGTTCACCTCGTTGTCAGCGCCGTCTTCTATGCCTTTCCAGTCGTTGAATTCGTCCCTCAGTACCCACTGTTCGCTCCTGTAGTAGTCAAAGGACTGTCTGCGCATGTATATCTCAGGAACGTCCTGCGATGAGCGGACAGTAAACAGCACTTCGCCCGTTGAGTCTGCACCGAAGCGCGGAGATGACACATCGTTCAGGTCATCGTAGGCGGTCTTGTTGGTGTTGACATTGAACTTGAAAATGCCTGTGTTGTTTTCCAGCTGTGATTTGAATTCTGGCTTCGGCAAAAGCATCGTAACCGCTCCGACAAATGTCACGAACAGCGCTATGCCCACCGTGTAGGAACTGTTTATCATCAGCTTTGAACCACTGTTTTCTTTTTTGGTGTCATCTGCCACAAGGCGCTGATGCACCATCATCGCCAGAAAAATGGTCATCATGAAAGTCAGGTTCAGCGTTTCGATGCTGTCAGCACGTTTGCCGTAAATTACGAACGGGAACATCGTCACCAGCATCACGCCGAATATCCTGAACCTGTACACTGTGAAATAATAAAGCACCGATATCAGGAAAAAACCCAGACCTCCGAAAATGAAAGCGTTATACTCAAATACCGCGCCGACTTCCGAAGAACTTAGGTAGAACCATTCGTAAAAGCTGACACCCGAACGCTGCCAGCCTGCACTTATCAGCATGCCCGAAAGGAATACCATTACCACGCCTATACCGCAGTATATGAAAAACCTCAGTATCTTCTTTTTCTTTATCTTCTCAAAGAACCAGAACAGGAATATCTCATACAGTGTGAAGCCCAGTGTAGCCACACTTACATTTATGCTGTAATAGGTGTCGAATATTACGTTCATTACCACAGTACCAAGCAGTAATGGCAGGAAATATTTCTCTAAAGACCGCAGGAGCCATTTTTCAAGCCTGTCTTTTTTATCTGTCACGGCTCATGCCCCCTTTACGTTAGCTTTGAGAATTCAAATTCTCTGTTGACCGACCACATGTCGCTCCTCAAAGCGCTTATGCCGCTCTCTTTGACGACCACAAGAGTACCCTCGAAGCTGTCGGAAAGTTCGGCAAGTTCACCGCTCATCTCAGCTGTGCATGAAGTAAAACAGAGCATCGCCTTGCCTTTTTCGTTGATGTTGTGGTCTGGTTCGCGGTTCTCTTTTGGATATGGTGTTATGCCTGCCAGTCGTTCCTGCAAAAGCACCAGTGTGCCTTCGTCTGAGATCTCAGCCATCTCCCACTGACCATCGATGAAGTAGTTGTACTCGCTCTCGTAGCCCGACTTCACCAGCATGCCCAGCATAGCCAGCGAACCTTCGATGATTATATCCATCATTCTGTAGCTTATGAAGTCAGGTACCTCAGCCTTTGGCAGGTCGAGCCTGAACACCTGACTGGAAGAAGTTACTTTCTCATCAAGTCTGACCATGAACTGGTCTTTTTTTGAGGACAGCTTCCAGTTGACCCTTTTCAGCGGGTCACCCGGTACGTACTCCCTGTGTTCATATCCCGGCACACCTGTCAGCGTGCTTGAAGTTTCATCGCTCTCTTCATCGCTGTCATCAAAAGATATCCTCTCCGACACCGACCTCAGCACTTCCGTCTGCGAACCTGTATCGGGTATTCTCGGCAGGATGTTCACCTTGCATTTTGGCGGCAGGTGTTTCATTTTAAGGTTCAGCAGTCCGAGATAATCGCTGACCACTACCTTTTCCACCGATATCTCACCGCCTCCGCACAGCACTGCATTAAGCGGTATATCTATGCTGTCACCGTGAAGCCCCGAACATATCATCTTGTAGGTCAGCACATCGTCCTTTGATGCCACATTGGGCGTAACAGCAAGTGTAACTTCGATAAAACTTGTGGGCTGAAGGGCATGTTTCTTTGTTATATCCAGTCTTGCCGCAAAGTCCTCGCCCTTGTTGACCACTTTGCTTGAAAGCGACAGCGAAAGAGCTATCTGCGACCTTGTACCTATCACCGTCACCAGTGAGATGATCAGTGCGATAGCCAGCAAAAAAAGTATGAAGAAGCCGCCGCTTCCGCTGACGAAATATGCCAGCACTATGGCAGTGAAAATGCAGATAATAAAATATAAAAGATTATTCATTCACATCACTCCGCAGTCGTGGGGCTGGGTATCGTCATGGCAATGGCAGCCAGTGCCGCAGAATTGCTCTCAAACGAAGACTTGCCTTTTGGCGAAAGCATAAGCCTGTGCGCCAGCACCTCGCCCATGATGTCCTTTACATCGTCCGGCACAACGTAATTCCTGCCCATTACAAAAGCGTATGCCTTTGCCGCCCTCAGCAGTGCGATAGAGCCTCTGGGCGAAACACCCAGCCTAATGTACTCGCTGTTTCTTGTGGCGGTAACGATATCGAGTATATAACGCCTGATGCTCGGTGCTGTTCCGACTTTCTGCGCCTCTTCCATGAGCACAGCTATGTCATCTGTGGTCATGACCGCTCTCAGGTCTTTTGCTGAAACCGCATTCTCGCCGTTGGTCATTATCTTCAGTTCATCTTCATAAGCCGGATATCCCATGCTTATCTTCATAATAAATCTGTCCATCTGCGCTTCGGGCAGGTGGTAAGTACCGTATGTTTCAACGGGGTTCTGTGTAGCCAGCGTCATAAATGGTGTTGGCAGTATATGTGTCACGCCGTCTATGGACAGCTGATGCTCTTCCATTATTTCCAGCAGGCTTGACTGCGACTTAGGCGAAGCACGGTTTATCTCGTCCGCCAGCAGAAAGTTGCACATAGCCGCACCCTCTTTGTATTCCAGTTCTCTTGTCACCTGATTTATCATGGAAAAACCCACGATATCAGACGGCATTACATCGGGGGTAAGCTGTATTCGGTTGAATTTTCCGTCCACCGACCTTGCCAGCGCAGACACAAGCTGAGTCTTGCCCACGCCCGGTACGTCCTCTATCAGCACATGTCCGCCGCAGAGCATTGCAGTGACTATTTTCAGCACTGTTGACTGCTTGCCGACAATTACCTTTTCAATATTTGCCACCAAAGCCTCGATCTTATTATTCATAAACAGTTCCTCCGTTTCGGGAAAATTTATATTTTTTATATAATAGCACAGTATTTGCAATAAAGCAAATAGTTATGTCAAATCGTTCGATATGCCTTTTGGTTATGACCGCTTTTCCGATACTGCCCAAAAGAATATCTTACTTATAGTATCGCTGTTCACAGCAAGAATAATTCATACTATATCAATTAATTATACCATATTTTGAAAGCGGTGTCAACAAAAAACAGCCGCTTTTACACGGCTGTTCCCGAACATCTGTATCTCATTTTTTGATGACCCGCCATTCGCCGTTTTCGACCACATACATGAACTCGCTGAGATCTTTCCCACTCATGACTTCCATCAGTTCACCGAAGTCATCTACTGTCGGCAGACCGTCTATCTCGCTGATGTCTACCCAGTGCATCTCGCCCTCATCGGAAGAGATCAGCTCGCCCGAATATTTCGTAGCTTCAAACAAAAATACTATGTACCTTCCGCCGTCATAGTCACCGTCTTTCAGCGGGAACTGTTTTACCCCGCAGATGCGCGGATCAAGCACTGTCAGACCGGTTTCCTCCCGCATCTCGCGCACTACAGCATCCACTACCGACTCGCCTGTTTCAATATGCCCGCCCGGAAAAGTGTACCCTGCCCAGCTTTTGCCGACTCTGTCCTGCATCAGCACCTTGTTGCCGTCGCGAAGCATGCACAGCACAGTCAGTTCGCATTCCTCAGTGCGCCTCATTTTTTTCACCCTTCCGTTCAAGAAGACAGACTGTTTCAATGCCCATCGTGTGAGGGAACATATCAACAGGCTGAATATATGTTACTTTGTAGCCCTCGCGCCTGAACGCTTTCAGGTCGCGTTCCAGCGTTTCTATCTTGCAGGAAACATAGACTATCTTCTGCGGTGCCAGCTTGCCCGCACATCCGATGAATTCTCTGCTCGCTCCCGCACGAGGAGGGTCCATTATCAGCACATCACAGCCCTCACCCTTTGAAGCCATCGCCTGCATGAATTTTCCCGCATCGTCATTGAAGAATTTTATGTTCTTAAGACCGTTCAGTTCGGCGTTTTTGTGTGCATCTCTGCATGCAGACTTGTTAAGTTCCACACCTGTGACCTCAGCACCGTTCTTAGCACATATGATGCCTATTGTGCCTGTGCCGCAGTAAGCGTCTGTCACCCGCACTCCCTCAGAGATGCCTGCCGCTTCGACCGCACAGCTGTACAGCTTTTCGGTCTGCAATGGGTTGACCTGATAGAAAGACGCAGGCGATATCCGAAACCTGCACCCGCAAAGTTCGTCTTCTATGTACCCTTTACCGAACAGGACGATATCTCGCTCACCCAGCGTCAGCGGCATACCGTCGGGGCAGATGTTCTGCACTATGGTCGTTATTTCGGGGTGTGCCGCACGCATTGCTTTGACAAGATTGTTCTTGGCGGGCAGCATTGCCCCCGCAGTCACCAGCACCAGCATGACCTGCCCTGTGCTGCGCGAAGTCCGTATCAGCGTGTGCCTGAGTATGCCGCGTCCGCTGCGTATATCATATGGCGGTATGCGCATATCTTTCATCAGCTTTTTGACAGACCTTACAATTGGCGCGGCGCGTTCGTCTTCAAGAAAACAGTCATCGACAGCCACTATCTTCTGCCCCGATGACTGATATACTCCCGATATTATGCGTTTTGAGCGGTCAAGCCCGTAGATGTTCTGTACCTTACAGCGGTAGTTGTATGGGTTTTCCATCGGCAGTATCCTGTTGACGGGTGCAAATTTTGACAGCATGCGGTCAGCTTTCTGCTGTTTTCGTTCAAGCTGGTCTTTGTAGGGTTCGTCCAGCTGACACCCCCCGCACCGCTTGAAACAGCGGCAGTGTTTTTCACCTGTTTGTTTATCGGTCATTATTTTGTTGGACATATGGACAGCCTCCGAATAAAATAGTGGGTATATTATACCACGTTTGTGCCCCCGTGTCAAACAAAAAAACGGACGTACCGTGATATCGTTGTTATGTCTTTATCATACCCAAAATATATGAATGAAAATTATGGTTATCCCGCTGATACACCACAAAAAACAGCGATCTGGCAGAACTTAAAGTGGTTGGCGGATATCTTTCCACCGCCGCCTGCTGACGCATTATGCCAAAATCAGGATACCCCTATTGAAATCATGAAAAAAATGTGCTATAATAATCAAGTAAAGTATCTGACTATGAACGGAGGACAAGCATGCAGATAAAAGCAAATCGCCTTGCCGCACTGCTTTGCGCAGTCGCTTTGACTGCCATGACAGGCTGTGCGAGTCTTGGCGTGAGAGATACAGATACTCTCGACAACGGTAAAAGCCCACGCAGTGTGGCGCTGTCACCAAAGTCTGATGAAAAGGAAAAGACCACCACCCCCGAAGAAGATGTTCAGACAGACAAAATGCCTATCACCGAAGATAAGCCGTCTTACGTGGTATCACTGCTGTGCGCGGGTGATAATCTCGTACATGACAACATCTATAACGAGGCGTGGCACAAGGGCGGTGACACCCATTATGATTTCAGCTACGCATATCAGTATGTTGAAAAATACCTCGATGGTACCGATATCGCGATACTAAATCAGGAAACGCTGGTGACCGATGACTACGGTCCGTCAAGCTATCCGCTGTTTGCCACACCTACCGCCAACGGCGACCACATGGTTGATATCGGTTTCAATGTCATTTCCATGAGCAATAACCATGTGCTGGATATGGGCTCTGACGGGCTTATAAGCAGTCTTGATTACTGGGACAGCAAGGGCGTGACCCATTACGGCGCTTACCGCGATGAAGCCGACAGCGAGAATATCCGCACGATGGAGGTCAACGGCATAACTTTCGCTTTTCTGGGTTATATGGAGCATACCAACGGCTTTTTCATCGAAGACGGTGAGGCGGGCAAGGTGGTCTATCTGGAAGAGGAAGATGTCATCGAAAGACAGGTAAGGGCGGCTAACGAACTGGCTGATGTGGTTGTTGTAAGCTGTCATTTCGGCACCGAGATATCAAATGAACTGAATGTGGTACAGATAGATATGGCACCCAAGCTGGTCGAGTGGGGCGCTGACCTCATCATCGGAACACAGGCGCACACCATCAGCACATGTGAGTACATCGACAAACCCGACGGCGGAAAGGCTTTCTGCTACTACGGTCTGGGAAATTTCATTTCGACAATGTACGATACCAAGTCACCTGTAGGCTTGATAGGCAAGCTGAATGTCATCAAAGACCCCGAAAGCGGTTCTGTCAGCTTCGAGAATGTCAAGGCGATACCGATAATCTCCCACTTTGAAGCTGAAAGCTATGACGGCGACTGGTACAACTGTACCGAATATCCCTATAAAGACTACACAGATGAACTTTTCGAGCGCAATTATATCGAGGGCTTCAACAGGCAGTGCGTCGAGGAATGCCTTGAATATATCCCCGACGAATTCTTAAGCATAGAGTAACATCATATAAATAATCTCCCAATTTTGATGTGTATTGCTTATGATACAAAATGGCTGTTCTTTCATATTGTTCCCACGCCTTCGGCGGGGGAACAATACACAACCAAATTGGAATTAAACAAAAAAGTGTGCAGACATCTTTGCCTGCACACTTTTTATTTATTATTTCTGTCCCACTGACATGCCGCGCTGTATAGCTTTTCTGCGTGCGTTGACAATAGTTTGCAGTAAAATTTTTCGTGGTTATCCCGCTGACACACCACTAAAACGGCGGTTTTACAGAACTTAAGGTGGCTGGCGTATATCTTTCCCCCGCCACAGGTGGGGGAGTGACACGACCCTATCGTGTACTATTTTTTGTTTGCATCAGGTGCTATGAACATGGAGTCACCGAAAGAGAAGAATCTGTATTTTTCTTCAACGGCGATCTTGTAGGCGTTCATCGTGTTGTCGTAGCCCGCAAATGCCGAAACAAGCATTATCAGCGTGCTTTCGGGCAGATGGAAATTGGTTATAAGACCGTCCAGTACCTTGAACTCAAATCCCGGATAAATGAATATCTCGGTAAAGCCATCGCATGGGCGAATGTCACCGTAAAGCGCCGCCACGCTCTCCAGTGTGCGGCAGGAGGTCGTTCCCACTGCGATGACGCGCCCGCCCTCAGATTTTGTCTTGTTGATGAGTTCGGCTGTTCTTGCGGGAAGTTCATAATGCTCACGGTGCATCTTGTGGTCAAGCACCCTGTCCTCCTTGACAGGTCGGAAAGTCCCCAGACCCACATGCAGTGTAACGTATGCGATATTGACACCCATAGCTTCGATGTCAGCCAGCTGTTCTTTTGTAAAGTGCAGACCCGCAGTTGGCGCGGCAGAAGAGCCTATCTCGTTGGAGTAGACTGTCTGATAGCGCTCTTTGTCATTCAGTTTTTCGGTGATGTACGGCGGAAGCGGCATTTGACCTATCTCGTCCAGCGCCGCAAAGAGATTTGTGCTGTCATCACACTCAAATCTTGCGATGCGGTTGCCGTCTTCCAGCACTTCGGTTATCTCGGCTCTCAAAAGACCGCCCCCGAATACAAAGCGCCTGCCCACACGCGCCTTTTTGCCGGGTCTGCAAAGTATCTCCCATTCAAGGTTGCCCCTCTGTTCCACAAGCAGGAACTCAATGAACGAGTGTGTGTCCTCAGTTTCACCGTAGATACGCGCAGGCAGAACACGCGAGTCGTTCAGCACCAGCAGGTCACCTTTTCTGAGGTGGTCGCATAGATTGTAGAAGTGGTCATGTCCCACCTCTCCCGTGTACCTGTCAAGGCACAGCATGCGCGAAGCGTTGCGCGGCTCGATGGGGGTCTGCGCGATAAGTTCCTGCGGCAGGTCGTAGTAAAAGTCTGACTTCTTCATGTCGTTGATGTCCAGCATTTCAATTCTCCTTAATGATTTAAACTTTTTACCCTAATTTTCAGATGTTCCTGCAAGACGGTCAGATGTCCGCAAAGGGCGGAAAACTCGGGTTTTGCAGGCGGCAATTTACAAAAAATTCATAAAAATATCGCTTTGTAGCGTGATATGTCTATTGACAAGCAGGCGAAAGTGTGTTATCCTATGGTTTAGAACAGATAGAGGTGCAGTTGAAAAGAGTAACACGGTCTGACCCCCGAAAGGTCAAAGCAACCCATGCCCACAGACCGATGCGAAAGGTAAAACTGCCGAAGCCTGCGGCGCGGGAACCCGCTTGCTGACTGATGGTTCAACAGATCATCGGTTGTCATCATGACTTTATGATGGAGTGCTATCGGCGGAAAGTTATCTTGCCAACATTCTAATTATATTGTATGATGCGCCGGTTTTCAACCGGTTTTTTTATTATTCTACAATTTTTTATGTTTTGCGCAAAAATATCGCATATACTGTTTGTCTGTTTGGTTGATATGACGAGTGCGCAAGAGAAAAGGAGTTTTTGTTATGGAAAAGAAGTTCAAGGTAGGTATCATCGGTGCAACAGGTATGGTTGGTCAGAGATTTTCTCTGATACTCGACAAGCACCCTTGGTTCGATGTTGTTTGTCTGGCAGCTTCTCCAAGAAGTGCAGGCAAGACTTATAAGGAAGCAGCAGGCAGCAAGTGGAAGCTGGCTGACCCGATGCCTAAGTCTATGGAAGATATGGTAATAATGAACGCAGAGGAAGATGTTGAGAAGATAGCTTCTATGGTAGATTTCGTTTTCTGCGCTGTTGATATGAAGAAGGACGAGATCAGAGCTCTGGAAGAAAAGTATGCTAAGGCTGAGTGCCCTGTAGTTTCCAACAACTCCGCTCACAGACATACCGATGATGTTCCTATGGTCATCCCGGAGATCAACCCCGATCACATCGAGATCATCGCTTCTCAGAGAAAAAGACTGGGCACCAAGCGCGGCTTCATCGCAGTTAAGTCCAACTGCTCACTGCAGAGTTATGTTCCCGCTCTGGCACCTCTGCACACCAAGTACAAGGTAACTAAGGCTCTGGCTTGCACCTATCAGGCAATTTCCGGCGCAGGCAGAACTTTTGAAACATGGCCTGAGATACTCGACAACGTTATCCCCTACATCGGCGGCGAGGAAGAGAAGAGCGAGCAGGAGCCTATGAAGATCTGGGGTCACATCGAAGGTGACAAGATCGTTGACGCTACTGAGCCCGCTATCACAGCACAGTGCCTGAGAGTTCCTGTTTCTGACGGTCACACCGCTGCTGTATTTGTTAGCTTCGAGAAGAAGCCTACTAAGGAAGAGATCCTTCAGGCTTGGAAGGAATTTGCAGGCGTTCCTCAGGAGATGCAGCTGCCTTCCGCTCCTAAGCAGTTCCTTAACTATTTCGAGGAGAACGACAGACCTCAGGCTAAGCTGGACAGAAACCTTGAGGGCGGCATGGCTGTTTCCATCGGCAGACTGAGAGAAGATACTCAGTATGATTACAAGTTCGTTTGCCTGTCCCACAACACCCTGAGAGGTGCAGCAGGCGGCGCTGTTCTGCTGGCTGAACTGCTGGCTGCAAAAGGCTATTTTGACTGATCTGTTAACTAGATAAAGCAGCATGGACTACTTTATTTCAGATATGCACTTTGGTCATGAGGACAGAGTGAAGTGGGACGCCAGACCTTTTAAAGACGCAGCCGAGATGTTCTCGGTCATGCGTGAAAGGTGGAACGCAAGGGTCAGGGAAGATGACGATGTGTGGATAGTCGGTGACTTTACTTATTACGGTGAGACCGATGATGAGAACATACGTCATTATGCGCTGAACCTTAACGGCAGGAAGCACCTTATATACGGCAATCATGATGACCGTATAAAAAATTCTCCCGCACTTCAGCATCTGTTCTGTGAATGTGTATACGAGAAATACATCGAGCGTGAAGGCAGGAAGATATTCCTTGCACACTACCCGATGGTAGAATGGTATCGCAGACCTCAGGGCTGTGTGCTTATCTACGGTCATATCCATGGCAGCTGTGATGACGGCTATGATTTCATGGCAGCGCACCGTAAAGATGAGGCATTCAATGCGGGCTGCATGATAAACGGCTATGTTCCCGTAACTTTTGAAGAACTTGCCCTGAACAACGAGTCATTCCGTCAACAATATATATCCGATAAGGAGAAATGATCATGAAGAAGACTATTTTTACAGGCGCAGGCGTGGCTATCGTCACACCTATGAACGCCGACGGTTCTATTAATTTCGATAAGCTGGGCGAACTGATCGACTGGCAGATCGCAGAGGGTACTGATGCCATAATCATCTGCGGTACAACAGGCGAAAGCTCTACCATGACTGATGAAGAGCATATCGATACCATCAAGTTCGCTGTTGACAGGGTAAACCACAGGATCCCCGTTATCGCAGGCACAGGTTCCAACCACACCGATTATGCGGTGGGTCTTTCAAAGAAGGCTGAGGAAGTCGGTGCTGACGCTATCCTGCTGGTAACACCTTACTATAACAAGACCTCTCAGAAGGGTCTGATAGTTCATTATACAACTATCGCAAATGCTGTGAATATCCCGATAATCCTGTATAATGTTCCATCAAGAACAGGCGTGAACATCACCCCTGAAACTCTTAAGGAACTGTCTAAGGTGAAGAATATCGCGGCTGTCAAGGAAGCAAGCGGCAACATCTCGCAGATAGCAAGAGTTGCGGCTCTCTGCGGCGATGACCTGGATATCTATTCCGGCAACGATGACCAGATCGTTCCTATAATGGCTATAGGCGGCAAGGGCGTTATCTCGGTGCTGTCAAACGTTATGCCTAAGGAAACTCACGAGATCACACAGCTGTGTCTTGAAAACAAGTATCCTGAGGCTCAGGCTAAGATGAACAAGGTGCTGGAATTTGCAAATTCCAACGGTCTGTTCTGCGATGTCAATCCAATTCCTGTTAAGGAAGCCCTCAACCTGATGGGCTGGGAGGTAGGCGAGTGCCGTCTGCCGCTGGTAAGAATGGAAGATGCTAAGATCGAAAAGCTGAGAGCTAAGATGGCTGAGCTGGGTCTTGTAAAGTAAAAAGTAAACTGCGAGGGCGGAGCGGTGAACGCTCTGCCCTTATGTTTTAACGTAAAAATGAAAGGACTGATAAAAATGACAAACATAGTTATCTGCGGCGCTAACGGTCATATGGGCAGAGTTATCGCTGATGTTATAAGCGGACGTGAAGACTGTAAAGTTATAGCGGGTATCGACAAGTTCACCACCGCGTATGCTGATTTTCCCATAGTTGCATCAGCAGGTGAGCTGACTGAAAAGCCCGATGTCATCATCGACTTTTCTCACCCATCTACCCTCGATGAGCTGCTGAATTACTGCCTGTCCAACGGCACAGCACTGGTCATCGGCTCAACAGGCTATAACGAGGAGCAGACTGCTAAGATCAAAAAGGCGGCTGAACAGATCCCGCTGTTCTTCACATTCAATATGTCGCTGGGCATCAACCTGCTGGCTGACCTCGCTAAAAGGGCTACAAAAATACTGGGCGACCAGTTCGATATCGAGATAGTCGAAAAGCACCATAACCAGAAGTTAGACGCTCCTTCGGGCACAGCTATCATGCTGGCAAATGCTATCAATGAAGAACTTGACAACAGGTGCAGCTATACCTATGACAGACATTCTGTCCGCGCAAAGAGGACAAAGAACGAGATCGGTATGCACTCGATACGCGGCGGCACGATAGTCGGTGAGCATGAGATAATCTTTGCAGGCCGTGACGAAGTCGTAAGCCTTAAGCACGAAGCACACTCGAAGTCGGTATTCGGCGTAGGCGCAGTTAATGCGGCTGTTTTCCTCAGCGGCAAACCTGCGGGTCTGTACGCTATGGGCGATATGCTGAAAGAAGACTGAGTTTTTTATATCTATCTGAGTATCAGACCTTCCCGAAAACGGGGAGGTCTTTTTGTATGTCGTTGCTTTTTGAATAACAAAAAATAAATATCGAAAAACAATAAAAAAATATTAACAAACGAGTTCGAGTGTGATATAATACAAATCAAGAAAGGTGATGACTGTTATGGAAAAAAGTGGATTTAAGACATTGAACACGATCATATTCCTGCTTAGTTATTTTGTGTTTCCTCTGTGGCTGATCTGTTTCGTAAGCACATTCTGGGTATCAATAGTACCGTTTATAGGTGTGGTAAGGTGTATGTGTGTTATCGGTAAAACGTACAGAAATATCAGCCGTGTGGAAAACGGGAGAAAAAAATTAATTAAATTGAATGCTGTTTTGATTTTGTGGATAGCAGTGCTGCATTTGCCGGGGCTGGTGCTTTTCTATTTCAATGATACGAAATGTATGTACAGAATAAAAAGACTTGATTATATTCACGGGGTATATGGATATTATGGAAAAAATGTTGGGATGAACAGAAACCTCTTGCCTGAAAAACTTCCCGATGAATGTGAGAATTACTCATACTTTACTTCCGGTGTTCTGACTCCTTATCATGCCCCTTCTTGTCTGATATTTCGCACAGATGAAGGAACGATAGAGAGGTATGCAGAATACTACAGCTTTCTGTGCGATGAGATAAGGGTGATAAATAATGATAGCGGTGAGAAAACAGAGAAATTTGATAAGTTTTTTAAACAGGCGGGAATATCTGATGAAAGCAGGCAAGAAGAGTTTGGCAACGCTGTGCTTTATTGGATAGACGGGCACTTCCCAAAAGGCGCGATGATCGACAAAGACAGCGGATATGTTGTGATAATGACATAAGAAAGTCATGGTTTACGATTATATGTTTGGTATAATACAAATCAAGAAAGGTGATGACTGTTATGAAAAAAAGTGGATTTAAGACACTGAACACAATGATATTCCTGCTGACTGTTTGGCCGTGTCCTGCATGGTTTATCAGTATGAACACATCAGGGATCTCTTTCTACTGCATTTTAGGTTCGATCGTGTTTATGATCGCTACGGCAAAAATTTATAAAAATGTCAGCCGCATAGAAAATGGTCGGATAATATTGAACTGTTTCAGGACAGCTTTGATTTTTTGCATAGCGGGGTTATATCTGCCATCGCTGGTGATCTCCGATTTCGATGATACAAAATGTATGTACAGTTTAAAACGGCTGAATTACGCTCACGGTTTGTACGGGTTTAGCGGAGAAAGACTGGAGCATTATAAAAAGCTGTTCCCTGAAAAGCTTCCCGATGTATGTGATGACTACGAATATTTGACTGAAGGTTTGCTGCATGATCGTTTCCCCGGTTCTCGTCTGATATTTCGCACAGATGAAGAAACGATAGAGAGGTATGCGGAATACTACGCAGGTTTTTGCGATAAGATAAGTGTGGAAGATGATGAGAGCGAAAAAACGCCGAATGAACTTGAGCTGTTTATGTACAGAGCGGGATTAGATGATAAATGGCGTGAAGAGTTTGAAAATGCTGAGATCTATTCGATGAGTGGGCGTTTTCGCGAAGGCGTGCTGCTTGACAAAGACAGTGGGTATGTGGTTGCATCGATAGATGAACCCAAGTGATAAAAAGTATATCTCTTTGTGTATATGGAGAGGTATACTTTTTTGCTATATCATAGAAGTCATATTTTATACTTGCATTTTACAGCGCTGTGTGCTATAATGTGTATGTACTATTATTGTTGGAAAGGAACTGAAAAATATGCTTTCAGATATTGAGATAGCCAAGCAGGCTAAAATGCTGAAGATCTCCGAGATCGCAAAGAAACTGGGTATTTCCGATGAGGAGTATGAGCCATACGGTCACTATAAGGCTAAACTCTCCGAGAGTCTTTATGAGAAGACTAAGGATAAGCCTGATGGCAAGCTGATACTCGTCACAGCTATCAACCCCACTCCCGCAGGTGAGGGCAAGACCACTATTTCGGTGGGTCTGCATGAAGCGATGCACGTTATCGGCAAAAACTCCATTCTCGCCCTGAGAGAGCCTTCTCTCGGACCTGTTTTCGGTATCAAGGGCGGCGCAGCAGGCGGCGGATACGCACAGGTAGTCCCGATGGAGGACATAAATCTCCATTTTACAGGCGACATGCACGCTATAACTGCGGCGAACAACCTGCTCTGTGCGCTTATCGACAACAGCATGCAGCAGGGCAATCCCCTTCACATCGATCAGCGCCGTATAATGTTCAAGCGCTGCCTTGATATGAACGACCGCGCACTGAGAGATATCATAATCGGTCTGGGTTCAAAGGTCAACGGCATACCCCGTGAGGACTCTTTCCAGATAACTGTTGCTTCCGAGATAATGGCGATACTCTGTCTGGCGGCTGATCTTGATGACCTGAAAAAGCGTATCGAGCGTATTCTGGTAGCTTACACCACCGACGGCAAGCCTGTTTTTGCTAAGGATATCGGCGGCTGCGGCGCTATGGTCGCTCTGCTCAAAGATGCTCTTAAGCCAAACCTCGTGCAGACATTGGAGAATAACCCCGCTCTTATTCACGGCGGTCCTTTCGCAAATATTGCACATGGCTGCAACTCGGTACGTGCAACAAAGCTTGCGCTGAAACTGGCTGACTATACCATCACAGAGGCAGGTTTCGGCTCAGATCTGGGTGCTGAAAAATTCTTTGATATCAAGTGCCGCTTTGCAGGACTCAAGCCCAGCTGCGTAGTTCTGGTGGCAACTATACGCGCACTGAAATACAACGGCGGCGTGCCGCGCGCAGAACTCACCGAAGAGAATGTTCCCGCACTTGAAAAGGGCATCGTGAACCTTAAGACACATATCGAGAATATGCGCAAATTCGGCGTTCCTGTCGTTGTTGCCATCAACCGTTTCGGCACCGATACCGATGCAGAGATAGAGGTCATCAAGAAGACCTGTGCCGAAATGGGCGTTGAAGTTTCTCTGGCTGAGATCTTCGCTAAGGGCGGCGCAGGCGGAACTGATCTGGCGCAAAAAGTGGTCAGCACTATAGACAACAATAAGAGCGATTTCAAGCCTATCTATGATGAAAAGCTGCCTATCAAGGAAAAGCTGAACATCATCGCTAAGGAGATCTACCGCGCTGACGGCGTTATTTTCACCGCACAGGCTGAAAAGGCGCTGAAAGAGATCAACGAACTGGGCTACGGCGACATTCCGGTCTGCGTTGCAAAGACCCAGTATTCGCTGTCTGATGATCCTACCAAGCTGGGCAAGCCCGAAAACTTCGAGATAACCGTCCGTGACCTGAGAGTTTCGGCAGGTGCAGGCTTCGTTGTAGCTTATACAGGCGATATAATGACCATGCCGGGTCTGCCTAAGGTTCCTGCTGCTAATAACATCGACTGCGACAATCAGGGTAATATTTACGGACTGTTCTGATAAACTGAACTGAGGTGCAAAATGAAAACCAAAGCCATGCCTGAAAGGGCGACAGCTGAGGATAATGACACAAACCGGTCTGTTAAAACGGACAAAAGGCATAAACATAAACAATTGAAATGGCTGATCGGCAGTACGGTGTTTTTTCTGCTGCTGAACGGCATTTCGCTGATTAGCACACCTTTTTGCGACTTCTACCAGCATTGGGTATACCCTGTCTGGGGGCAGACCTACGGGCGGCTGACTTCGCTGCTGCCGTTCTCTTTCGGTGAATTGCTGATCGCAGCGGCAGTATTCGGCATACCGCTCTCACTGATCGTGATGGCGGTGCTGCTGATCTTCAAAAAAGGCAGCCGCAGGAAGACAGCTAGGATATTCGGCTTTGTTTACAGCTGGATAGTTGTGTTCATACTTGGTACAGAAACGCTGAACTGTTTTGTGCTGTATCACACTTCAACATTTGAACAGCAGAATTCCATCAGCACATCGCAGCATACCGATAAGGAACTAGAAGCGCTTGCGTTCAGAATAGTCGAACAGATAAACGTTCTTGCAAAAGAAGTTGAGCGCGATGATAACGGAAAATTTCTGCTTACATCGGATGTCACTGAGGTATCGCGTAAGGCTGTCGCGGATCTTGATGATGAGTTCAAGAACTTTGGCGGATATTACGTGTGTCCGAAAAGCATCTATTGCTCTTTTTTCATGAGCCAGATGGATCTGATGGGAATTTATTTTCCCTTTTCGATGGAAGCAAACTACAACAACGAAATGTATAAGGCGAAGCTGCCATGTACTGCTTGTCACGAACTTGCCCACACTAAGGGCTTCATGCGTGAAGAAGAAGCTAATTTCATAGCTTTTGTCGCATGTGACAGGTGCAGCGATGTTGAGTTCAGATATTCGGGATATCTTTCTGCACTGACTTATGTGCGCAATAAGATATTCGAGTATGCTGACGAGAACACAAAGATTAAACTTGACAGCGCCATATGTGACGAAGTCTGGACTGATATAGACGCTAACCGTGAGTTCTGGAGATCGGTCGAAGAAGCCGAAGATACTGTGTTTGACAGCAGGACAGTCAGCGAAGTGAGCGACAAGGCTATGGAAGCATCGCTGCACGCAAATGGCGTCAAAGACGGTAAAAAAAGTTACGGCAGAATGGTCGATCTTATGTTGAATTACTACGGCGAGCACAGCTTTTACAGCGAATAGAATGGTTGTGATAAATTGAACTTTACATATAAAACCAACTCGGCAGAGGAAACTATCGTGCTTGGTCGTGAGATAGGCAGAAGGCTTCGCGGTGGTGAGATCATAGCTTATCGCGGTGGACTCGGTGCAGGAAAAACTACGATCACTCGCGGAATCTCAGAGGGAATGGGGCTAGGTGACGAGGTCACCTCACCTACCTTTGCTTTGGTCAATGAGTACCGAAAAAAGGATAGCAAACTGAGTCTTATCCACTTCGACATGTATCGCATTACATCGGGTCAAGACCTGGAAACTACGGGCTTCTTTGACTATATGGACGAAGATTCGGTGCTTGCGGTCGAGTGGTCTGAGAACATCGATGATGATCTTCCCGATGACTGCATAAAAATTACTATCAACAGGCTTTCAGATGACGAGCGTGAAGTTGTCATCGAAACCTGTGACGGAGATGATAGATTTGAAAATATTGGCAATTGATACCAGCGGTAAGATAGCTTCGGTGGCTGTAAGCGATGGTAAACTTCTTTGGGAGAAGACGGTTTTTACAAAACTTACCCACTCGCAGGTGATCCTACCGATGGTAACACAGGCACTTGAAGAAACAGGGTTTGATTATTCTGAACTTGACTGCATCGCTGTAGCCAACGGACCCGGTTCCTATACGGGGCTTCGCATCGGTATAGGGGCGGTCAAAGGCATCTGTCTGGGGGCGCCGAATATTAAGGCGGCAGGTGTTTCGACTCTGCTTGCGCTGGCGTACAACTGCCGCTCTTTTGAGGGCAGGATAGCCGCTGTGATGCGGGCGCGTCCCAAGATAATATATGGTGCGGTATTTGAGTGTTCATGCGGTGAGATCACCCGTGTCACTGAGGATAAGGTCTGCAGTGAGGACGAATTTTTCGCTCTTTTTGACCCATGTGACAACATTATGTTGGTGGGGGACTGCGCTGAGGAAATGAAAATGTCCCGATTTGCGGACAGCAATAATGTCAGATGTGCGCCGAAAAACTGCGTTTTGCAGAGGGCTTCTTCCATCTGTGAAGCCGTTGAAGATGATCCTTCGCTCTTGTGCAGTGCTGATGATCTTGCGGTTTCATATTTGCAGGCGACTAAGGCTGAAAAAGACAAGGCTCACCGTGACAATTAAGAAAAACTGAATTTTTTTTGGAGGGTATTTAAATGAAGATAGCTATAGGCTGTGACCATGCAGGTCCCGAACTTAAGGCTGAGGTGCTTCAGTATCTCGATGAAAAGGGCATAGAATATGTTGATCTGGGCGTTCAGAAAGGCGAAAAATGCGACTATCCCGATAAGGCAAAAGAGGTCTGCGAAAAGGTAACGAGCGGCGAGTGTGACTGCGCAGTTCTCATATGCGGTACAGGCATCGGTATGTCGATGGCAGCTAATAAGGTCAAGGGCATCAGGGCTGCCTGCTGTTCGGACTATTTTTCTGCTAAGTTCACCCGTGCACACAATGATGCGAATGTGCTGTGTATCGGCGCAAGGGTCGTAGGTGCAGGACTTGCCTGTGAACTGATACAGGTGTTCCTTGATACTCCTTTCGAGGGTGGCAGACATCAGCGCAGGGTCGATAAGATACACGATATCGAGAATAACTGATGTACAAATTTGATTAAATATTACATTAACTTTTGTGCAAAATGATAATAAAACTCTCCGAAAAAGGCTGTTTTCTTCTTGAAATTGTCTTTTCAGAGAGCTTTTTCATTTTTTGGTAAATTGTTTCTATTGACAATTTGATGAAAATCTTGTATAATAAACAAGATAAAATGTAACCTTTGTGTAATATTTTATGGAGGGTAAAAAAATGAATTTTATTAAAGCGGCAGCAAGCGCTGCAATTGCGGCGGTAATTTGTTCGTGTGCAGCAATTTCGGCAGCGGCTGACACTTTCGGTGAGATCATCGGTACTGATGGTCAGGGCTTTGAGTTCACCACCGTTGATGCTTCTCAGGACGCCGAATATCTTAAATACAGACATGAGCTTTTCATGCAGGCAGCATCAAGCAATTCGCCCGCAGGCAGGATCAAGTCGGATTTTCCCGAACTCTGCGCATATGGCAGTTACCTCACCCATGACAGTCGTTTTGACGGCATGGACAGGGATTTCTGCATCGATGTTTCCCAGTGGCAGTCTTACATAGACTGGAAAGCGGTCAAGGCTTCGGGCATCGATAACTGCATAATCAGACTGGGCGTGCGCGGCTACGGCTCGGCAGGCACACTGATGATCGATGACCGATATTTTGAGAATATCAGGAATGCTAAGGCGGCAGGCATGAATGTGGGTGTTTATTTCTACACTCAGGCTATCAGCGAGGCTGAGGCGCGTGAAGAAGCTGACTACTGTGCGGCTGCCCTGAAAGACTATTCGCTGGAACTGCCCGTTTACTACGATATCGAAAGCGTTGACTATGATTACGGCAGACTTGACCATGCAGGGCTCAGCTATAAACAGAAAACTGCACTTTGCAGCGCTTTCTGTGACAGGATAGAGTCATACGGCTACCAATCGGGCGTTTATGCTAACCTCTACTGGCTCACCAGCCTTATAGATGGTCCGTCGCTGGGCATGAATTACAAGACATGGGTCGCTGCATATCTGTCATCTATCAACTACGGCGGCATCTATGATATGTGGCAGTATTCCAGTCAGGCATCTATTGATGGTATCTACGGCAATGTTGATATCAGTGTTATGTACGATGTTGACTACTCGCCCACGACTGCGCTTAAAGCCGAACTTGACGGCAAAAAACTCAGCTGGAACAAAGCGAACGGCGCTGACGGCTATACTGTTTACGGCAGCAATGACGGCAGCAGCTTTACAGCGGCAGGTGACGCTGAGGGCTGCAGCTTTGATATCACAGGCAGCAATTACAGTTTCTATCGTGTAGCGGCGTACAACTATTTTGCAGGTAAAAGACATTATGGTCACAATTCCAATAATGTTGCTGTTAAGACCTATTCTGAGATGACTGAGGGACTTTCAGTAAAGCGTTCGGGCATCGACAGGGTAATGCTGAGTTGGCAGCCGACTGACGGCGCGGCAAGCTATGAAGTATACACTACCGATGGCAGCAGCACAAATCTTGTGGGCAATACCGCTGAAACATCTTTTGAGATAAGCGGCAAAAACTTGCAGGAATTCAGGGCTTATGTCAGACCATATAACGCTGACGGCATCGGCGGCAAGGTGTCTGAGGAGATAGAACTTCCTGCCAATACACCTTCAGGTGTCCCAAGTCTTGAACGTGTGGGCACAAAACTTGTATGGACTAATGTAGAAGATGCTGACGGCTACATCGTTACTTTCAGCGGCATATCAGGTGTCGGAGAGACCCGCGTTGACGGCAATAGCTTCTATATGGACGAAGAACGCGACGGCACATACTACGTGCAGGCATATATCATGCTTGAAGGCAGAAAATTCCGCTCAGAGCCTTCCAACACTATCGAATTCAAGGGCATCAGCTATCCGCCAAAGGGCGAATTAGTTCTCGATGCAGGTGACGGTGAACTTGTGTGGAACAAGATAGATGATGCACAGGGCTATGTGGTATACGAGATCTCCGCCGATGGCGAAGAGATAGCGGTCGCTGTAGTGAATGGGTGCCGTTACGCCACCGATAAGCTGACAGGTACAGTTTATTCCGTAAGGGCGTATAACTCAAAGGACGGTAAGGATTTCTACACCGAAATGTCCAACAAGGCAGTTGTATCTCTGCCTGAGGTCACCGAAGCGAAGCTGGAAAGTTTCTCAGGTGATACCGCAATAATATCGTGGGACGGTATCGAAGATTGCGATGAGTACAGAGTGTATGTCGATCTCGGCAAGGGATATAAGCTGTACACTTCCGTCAAGGGTACAATGGCAGTCATTGCAGGTCTTAAGGACGCAGAATTTGCCAGCGTAAGAGTAAAGGGCTACTCCTGCAAAGATGATGTGGTAAGTTATGGTGCATTTTCCAACCAGCTTTACATGATCGGCACAGAGGACAGCAGACCTCAGCAGGAAGTTTTCAGTTTTGAAGATCTTTTGAAGTAAAATTTGTAAATTAAGCAGTCCTGCACAGCGCAGGGCTGCTTTTTTTGAAAAAATGTGTGGAAAATTAATCGATTTGTAATAGCTAACCCTTGACAAACAGATAGAAATGCTGTATAATGACAATAGGAACTATGAATTGGTTCCTTTCACAAAACAAACATATAACTGTCATTTTTGTATAAGAAAAGAGGTCATGCCAATGTCTAAAGCAATGGGTTCAAGATACTCTGTTGAAAGTTCTAAGGAGAGCAGAGAGTATTTTGAGTTCGTCAAGGATCTCCTCGAACATGAGGTGGTTTCCGAGATGAAAAAATACAGGCACCATTACAGCACTACCTGTTATCAGCATTGTCTGAACGTTTCTTACTATAACTACATCGTCTGCAAAAAGCTGGGCTTGAATGCAAAGGCTGCCGCGAGAGCAGGCATGCTCCACGACCTGTTTCTGTATGACTGGCGGGACGAGCCCCGTAAAAAAGGTGAGCTTCCTCACGGTTTCACTCACCCGAAGATAGCCCTTGAAAATGCCAAAGAGCATTTTGAACTGGACAAGCTGGAGGAAGACATAATCGTCAAGCACATGTGGCCGCTTACCATAAAGCTGCCGCGCTATGCCGAAAGCTACGTTATAGTTATGATAGATAAGTATGCCGCCATGCTGGAGTTCGGTGTACACTGCAAAAACAAGCTGTCACACACCGTACATTCCATTCATAGGCACAAAAAGTCAGCGTAAGACGAAACTGATAAGCAAGACCTCCTGCGGCTCATTCCCGCAGGAGGTCTTTTTGATGTTATTTACCGAATATCCAAAAATATGTCAGTCCCAGCCATTCACGCACCCAGAAAGTCAGCAGATAGCGCGGCTCGGTGTGCGCGGAGTATGCAGTTATCCTGCCCGCACCCTCCTGCTTTGCTATGAGGCTGGCGCGGTATTGGTGAAAGCCGTCAGTGACTATGGTGATGTCCCGCCCATAGCCCAGCTTGTCAGTCATCTCAAAGGTGAATTTTATGTTCTCAAAAGTCGAGGTGGACTTGTCCTCCATCAATATGCGGCTCTTATCAGCACCATTGCTGATAAGATAGTCGTGCATCGCCTTTGCTTCCGATATCTTCTCGCCGTACCCCTGACCGCCCGATACCACACAGACCGCATCGGGGTGCTTCTCCATCGCTTCAAGCGCCACATCAAGCCTGCGCCTCAGCATTCTCGATGGTCTTGTGCCTTTGACCTGACAGCCCAGAACTACTATCAGTTCGGTATCATCAGGGGCATTCTCCTGCGCCCGATACATCTTGAAAGAAAGTATGCCCGCATAGATGAATCCCGCCGCAAGAAACACCGCCGCAGTGATCACAAGCACCCGCGTGGGTACTTTCCCCCACAGTTTGCTGATAAGCCTGCAAAATGATCCAAACTTGGCAGTGACAGCTATCAACAGTGCGCAGAAGACAATTCCTGCCGAATTTCCCTCGTTGATAATGGGTATAGGTATTATGAACAACAGCAGAAAAAATATCTCTGCCGCCAGTATCACGTATCTTATGGTCATTTTAGATTTCCTTTCGCTTTTCATAGCCCGAAAGAAACTCCGTTGTCTTTGTCGTTCAGCGGTTTCTCGGCAGATATGTCGTCCTTGTGCCTGAAACCCATCTCATCGATATAGGTGTACCAGCCGCTGTAGTTTACCACATTCTTCTCAGTGTCAGCATCTATGTCTATCTCAAATTCAGTGACATTCCACCAGTTGGGCTGACAGCATCTTACGCCCACAGTTTTTTCGTTCAGCTGACCCGAAGTTATGCTGAAATTGTAAGCGCCGTAATTCCCGCCTCGTATGGCGATATCAGCGCTGCCGTCTTCGTTTGGGGTGACAGCCGCTTCTTTGGTGAAATCGATGTTCTTGCGTGATATGATGTTGTCATCATTCAGCGCACAGCTTTCACCATTGACATTAAGTACGACCCTGCCTGTTATCCTGTCCATCGGGTAGTTTCTGAACCATACCACCCGCCCCGCAGGAATAAGCACCATAGCCGCGCAAAGCGAAGTTACCGAAACTATGATCTTCTTTTTCTTTGTCATATTTAGTTCCTCCCGTTTAATATCTTTTGTATCTGACAATATTATAACATATTTGAGAGGAACAGTCAACTTAAAAATTCCTTAGTTTTGACTTATAAAAAAACGCAGATACCCATACAAAAGTTTTGCTCCGAAGCGTTTCAAAGTTCTTCGGAGCATTGTATTGATCTGACTGTTCAGATAGATCGTGATCTAACGATTCCTTTGTTTTTCTGCGATCGTATGCACATATTCAGATAACTCTTTGGTTTTAAGCAACGGTGCAACATGACCGCCCTCTATGTAAAACAATTCTTTATCCGGTGCATCGACCTTTTCAAAATAGGCTTCAGCTTCTTCCACCATATTGATAGAACCATGATCCTTTGTTCCAACGATCACATAATAAGGCACTTCATAGTTTGTTCTGTCTTTTATCGACAATGACTGTACCATAGGAAATGCGATCGTGCATCTTTCACCGCCGATCAGTTTAAGCTGATAATCAGTATATTTCTGCGACATTCCCATAGCGGTAAGCTGCTGTTTCAAAGTACAGTTTGGATTGAACCATAAGGCAGCATACAAGTTCTGATCCGAATCCTTGAAATAATCATCAGTAAAGTTATATGCTTCGTCCAGACGATCCAGGATATCTTCCTGCTCCTCGTCATTAACGATCATTGAGGAATCGATTTTTTCGGCAAGAGCATGAAGTTCGGGATCATTTGCAGACTGCTCCAATGCCCACTCCTTGAACATCGCTTTGCTTTCGGGCATATCCACCATAAGCGACATTGCGATAACCGCGTCATATTTTTCAGGATATTCAAGTGCGAGATTTGAGGCATACACAGAACCCCATGAATGACCGAGCAGAGTGATCTTCTCTTTACCGAGATATTCACGCAGATAGTCCGTCATTTCAAGACCGTCCTGCAAAAACATTTCGGCAGATGGTAATTCATTTTCCGCATATTCAGGATAATTGTGACCAAATCCGCGCTGATCCCAGCCTACCACAGTATAATCCTCACTCAAACTGCGCAGTATGCTCCAGTCCAGCCAGCTTGTTGCAGTTCCCGGACCGCCGTGAAGATACAGCAGAACGGGATTGCCCTTGTCCTGTCCGTAGATGTTTATCCACTGCTTCGTTCCGTTTATATCGACATATATACTCTCATTGATACCACCATCCGGCGTTTTGCTGTTGATCGACTTGCCGATAAGCCTTGCGACAAGCAGTATAATTATCGCTGCTACAATAGTTATCAGTATACCAAGCAGTATTTTACCAGTGATTATTAATGTTTTTTTCATACGGTGTTGTTCCTTTCAAAACGATATATTTCATTTTATGACTATCCCTTTAGCACACCAGCTGAAAATACTGTAAACAAAAGGATAATTGAGCACCATACGCCAGCCACCTTAAGTTCTGTAAAACCGCCGTTTTTGTGGTGTGTCAGCGGGATAACCACGTTTCATTTTATGTGCATAACAATTATAGTTCATCATCGATGCACTGTCAACAGAAACGCCATAGTACTTCTGACCTTGCATCAAAAATACTATGGCGTAAAGCTTCTATATCAGTGCAGCATTTATGGACTGCCGCTTGTGTTATTCACCTGATAAAAAGTTAACACAAATTACTCAACGATGAACTTCTTTATCTCACCGAAGAACTTGTCAGCATCATCAGTGTGTGCTGTCAGCTGGATAGGGTTGGACAGGTCAAGGCTGAAAATACCCATGATGGACTTTGCATCAACAGCATATCTGCCGCTGGTCAGGTCAACATCAAAATCATACATCATAACGATGCTTACGAAGTCCTTAACTGCCTGAATGGAATCTAAAGATATCTTTACCTTTTTCATATAAATTTCCTCCTAACAAAATTCTCACTTATAAATTGCTTTCTCTCTTGCAGCATTCTCTATGCTACAATTATAATTATAAACGATTTTTTGGAAATGTCAAGGCATATTTGCAAAAAAAAATAAAATATGGTACAATAGTCAATAGCAAAGGTGAACTTGAACTCGTTTTGTGTGCATTTCACAATAGCGAAGCACATATTTTGTGTATATCCAACATATTTCGAGGTGCTAACTGAAATTATGAAAATATATTATTATACATTCGGCTGTAAGGTCAACCAGTATGAAACTGAGCATATCCGCGAGCGTTTCACTGAAAACGGTCACGAAACCGTGCGCGACTTTTCTGTGGCAGATGTCTGTGTCATAAATACCTGCACTGTCACCGAACAGGCAGACTCAAAGTGCATGCAGATGCTAAGGCGTGTTCGCAAAGCCGCTCCGCAGTCTGTCATCGTGCTGGCAGGCTGTTTTCCTCAGGCTTTTCAGAGCCGCGCCGAATCCCTTGCCGAGTGTGATATCATAGTCGGTACAGAGGGGAAGGGAAGTATCCCCGAACTGGTGGACTGCTTTATGAAGTCGGGTGAGCGGATAGTTGCCGTAAAGCCCCACGCAAGGGGCGAAGCCTTTGACCGCATGACCAACAAAGGCGACTCCGACAAGACCCGCGCCTACATAAAGATACAGGACGGCTGTGACTGCTACTGTACCTACTGCATAATCCCTTTTGCGCGTGGTCATCTGCGTTCAAAGCCCATCGGAGATATACTTACCGAAGCAAGAGATGCCGTTTCAACAGGTCATAAAGAACTTATCCTCACAGGCATCAATCTCTGCTTTTACGGCAGGGGACTTTCCGAACAGCTGACTCTTACCGATGTTGTGGAACGCATCTGCGCCATTGAAGGCGATTTCCGTGTGCGGCTGGGTTCGATCGAGCCTGAGATGATGCTTGAAGATGACATAAGACGACTGGCGGCGCTGGATAAGCTGTGTCCGCATTTTCATCTTTCTCTGCAAAGCGGCAGTGCATCTACCCTGAAACTTATGAATCGCCGCTACACACCCGCTGAGTATGAAAAACTCTGCCATGACCTGCGTGAATACTTCCCCGATTGTGCCATAACCACCGATATAATGGTGGGCTTCCCGCATGAGGGCGAAACTGAGTTTGCTGAGTCGCTTGCATTTGCCGAAAGGATAGCTTTTGCGGAAGCGCATATATTCCCATATTCACGCCGCAAGGGTACTAAGGCAGATACTTTTGACGGTCAGGTCGATGGCCACACCAAGCATCTGCGCGCCGCAAAAATGGCAGAGGTCTGTAAAAAAACTAAGGCGGAATATCTTGCTTCCTGCGTTGGCAAGACTTTCAAGGTGCTGTTTGAGCGTGAAAGTGAGCAGGACTGGCACAACGGTCACGCGCCAAACTATGTCACTGTAAAAGTACCCCGCCCATCACCCGATGTCAGTCTGCGCAGACAGTTCAGGCAGGTGAAGATAACATCGGCAAATGAAGAGCATTGCTTTGGTGAACTGATATGAGTTCAATTTATCATATTTACTTTTGCATGAAATTGTGATAAAATAAACAGGTAGTTTTATGATTAAATATGGCTATCCCTATAAGAAACTACTAAGAATAAAGGTATAACATAGAACATTTATTGAGATGTTTTCTTTCCAACGTCGCAGGCATGGAAAAGAAAACCGCTAATTATTGTTATAGTAAACTAAAATGTGGTTATCCCGCTGACACACCACAAAAACAGCGGCTATACAGAACTTAAGTTTCTTGGCGTATGGCGCTCAATTATCCTTTTGTTTACCGCATTTTTAGTTGGTGTGCTAAAGGGATAGTCATAAACTAAAATGGAGGATAAATATGGATAAGAGCATTTCGATAGTCAATAAGGGCAACTTAAGTTTCCTGGGAAACGCATTCAAAAAAGCCGAAACAGAGGACAGACTCAGCGTGGTATATCTGGGCGGGTCGATAACACAGGGCTGTAATGCCTCAACTGAGGATAAGCGATATGTTGACCTGTCATTTCAGTGGTGGAAAGAGAAATTTCCTGCGGCTGACATTACCATGTTCAACGCAGGTATAGGCGCAACTACTTCGCAGTACGGCGCAGCCCGCGCAGAAGAACATGTGCTTTCCCGCAAGCCTGATGTGGTATTCGTTGAGTTTTCTGTCAACGATGATGATACCGACTTCTTCAAAGAAACTTACGAGAGCCTTGTTCGCAGACTTTTCGCCGCTGAAAGCGTAAAAGCAGTGGTGCTGATAAACAACCTCTTCTACGATGACGGCAGGAACGCCCAGCGTGTCCATAACGAGATTGGTCTGCATTATGACCTGCCCATCGTCAGCGTGAAAAACTATGCGTGGCAGCTGGTGCAGTGCGGCGAGATAGACCCGAAAGTTTACACCGATGATAACCTGCATCCCACCGATATAGGTCATAAGATGATAGCTGACCTGATAAAAGGTCTGCTGGAAGAGAATTACAGCGCTTATAAAAACGGCGATGCTTTCGGCGCAAAGCCCGCCCTTGCCGAGAAGATAACTCCATGCAGATACGAGGACGCAGTCATTTACCGCAACACCAACTGCACCCCCATACTTGACGGCTTTTCCGCTGACACCCACAAGGCAGACCGCTTCTGTGACCCGTTCAAAGACGGCTGGACAGGTTCGGCTAAGGGTTCTTCTGTTACATTTGAGGCTGAGGGCAGCATACTTATGTTACAGTGGCGGCGCACTGTCAAACAGCCCGCACCCATCGCTTATGCCACCATTGACGGCGACATCGCAAACAGGGTAAAGCTGGACGCAAATTTCGATGAAAACTGGGGCGACCTCTGCTGCCTTACCACCCTCACCGAAAGCGCCGCAAAGGGTGTAAAACACACGATAAGGGTCGAAATTGCCGAAGAGGGCAGTGCAAATGACTTTATGGTCATCTCTCTTATCGCAGCTGACAATTAAAACAGTAAATTTTTTAATAATTTTTGTGCTTTTGCTATTGACAAAACCGTGAATAATATGTATAATATGGTTATTATATATTTAATTTTTGGAGGTATAGAACATGAACGGAATCAAAAACTTCATGAACGGCAAGTATAAGATCATCGGACCCGCAGTTTCAGCACTTTTTGCACTTTTCGCAACTATCGGCGTAAACTTAGGCTTCCAGGCTTACAAGGCAAACAAAGATGTCTATGCTCTTTTGGGTGGTTCGCTCGATATGGCTATGGAAGAATTAGGTCTGAAAGCATCTACAAAGACTTCTTCAAGCGGCACAGGCTTTGTAACATTTCTCCAGATCCTTTTCTGGATAATCGCTATCGTATACATCGGTTTCAAGGTACTTGAGGTAATGAAGGCTATCAGCGACAATCCTCAGATCGCACAGTCCTTGAAGCCCGCTCCTGCACCTGCACAGAACTATGCACAGCCTCAGCAGAATATGGCTCAGCCTCAGCAGATCCCTGCACCGATTCCTACTCCTGCGGCAGCACCCGCAGCAGGCGAAAAATTCTGCACACAGTGCGGCGCTAAGGTACCGGCAGGCAACGCATTCTGCACAGGCTGCGGTGCTAAAATGAACTGATCTTTGAATAATAGCAAAAACAAACGGCGTTTCAGATGAAGCGCCGTTTTTATTGTATAACGAAAACCCCCGGCTCTGCCGGGGGTTCCAAAAAGCTTTAGCTATGGGTAGAAAAAAAGAACCTCCTATGATATAATAAGAGTAGGTCTGCCAACCGAAACTTAAGAATCAAAGG
>Ga0129310_1000809_pt1 | contig 32929 bp, 20 predicted proteins | sample Go1ome_2_FD_94433 | JGI IMG/M metagenome (GOLD analysis project Ga0129310, IMG submission 94433) | Western lowland gorrila individual fecal microbial communities from Wisconsin, USA - Go1022A metagenome | ecosystem: Host-associated > Mammals > Digestive system > Large intestine > Fecal | place... | reverse complement strand
GTCCCCATATTTATCAAGGCAGTTCTTGTGGACTGTCAGCTTTGCTGCGCCTAAAATTATTTGTGAAGATGGTCGTGGGAGGTTAGGTGAGATTGGTTTTTGTTAGCTTAATGGCATTGACCTTGACATAAATTCCTTTAGTCCGGAACTCTTATAGCAATCCTACTTTTTATAATCACAAAATCCAGTCGCAAAAGCTGGGATCTATGGGTTTTGTGACTGGATTTTGTCTGAATTATAAGGCGGATCGCTATAGGGTTCTCAAAGAATTTTTTGGGATCATTCTGCTCCATAACATGACCCTCAGCCATAAACACAACGCGGAAGACTGACTCCCTGTCAGACAATATTCAACATTCCGAAATCATTTATCTTATTAAAACAGCCTGATTTCGGGCATTTACAGATTTCATCATAATGTACAGCTGCACTGCAAAACAAACGATGCGAATTGGAATATGATTTTGGGAACACTATGATCTCTATGCTGGTTCGGATCCTGTATCGTCTGCAAAAAAAGATATCTGCACGCCATCATAAGAGTCGAAAATATAGATCATCGTTCCTTTGCCGATCGGAGAGTTCGTCCAAGCGATGCGGTCGTTAGCGGACTGATCGGGAGTGCCGTAGAAAGCTGAAAATATCTCGCCCCAATAACTGAGTCCGCCGCTGTGGTCGAAGTAGTTGATGCCCACAAGACCCAGACTGGTAAAGCAGAGGACGGCATCACAATTTCTGTCCATAAAGCCAACGTTCTCGTATTCCATTATCAGTTCCCACGGCTGACCTGCGACGTTGTTGCGGTATTCGTTTTTGAATGTATATCCTGTCATCAGTTTCCGCATTTCATCGGGTGCGCCATAGAATTTCAGACCGTTCAGCAAATAAGCATCGGGTGTTTTTATATCACGCGAAGATACAGATATATCGCCGTCAGAAGAGTTTTTTTCATGTACATCGGCATCATTCGGTGCAGAGGAAGTTATCTGCGGTTCGGCATTCGGCTGAGCGGAATTTACCGATGAAACTTCGCCGGCGCGCAGGTCATCGGAAGAACTGCTGTCAGCTGCGGCAGAAGCGTCTGCATGAACTGATGAGTCTGCGGCGGGGACTTCCCTGCTGTCAGCACCTTCATAAGCAACTATCGGCGTTCTCAGTTCGGGCGAAACTGATTGTTTTGCATATGTTCTGTCGGGTGAATCAGCGGTGGCGTAGTATGACACCTGTACCCCCTCTTTCAGGTTGAACAGGTAGATAGCTGTGTTTTTTCCAAGCGGGTCATCGTACCACGAAGCCATGCCTGTACCCTCTTCTGTGGGCAGACCATAGTCTTTTTCGAGTTGGTCAAACCATCTGCGAAAATCCATAGCGCGTTCGGTATCGTGATAATTTAAGCCGACCAGACCGTTTTCGGTGAAACAGAGGGTGACATCACAATCAAGGTCGTAGAGCGATGCGCCGCTGTAATCCAGCATTTTCTGGGGTACGGTCAGGTCATCGCGCTGTCGTTCTGCAAGGAGGGTGTAGTCATCAAGTTCAGTCTTGGCTTTTTCACATGTTATGAACCATTCAAGACCCATCATCGGGCGGAACTCGTCATTTTTCTGACCACAGCCTGTTGTCACAAGGCAGACTGCCATCACGACTGCGGTGGCTATTCGTTTGTGCATCTTCTCCCTCCAATCATAATTTTGGGGTAAAAATTTATCGTGGTTATCCCGCTGACACACCACAAAAACGGCTGTTTTACAGAACTTAAGGTGGATGGCGTATGGTGCTCAATTATCCTTTTGTTTACAGCATTTTCAGCTGGTGTGCTAAAGGGATAGTCATAAAATTTATTGCGCTTTAATCTTCACTTTATTTACGAAAAACAGGAACAACTCCGCTGAGGACGGCGCTGTTCCGTTCTGTCAGTGCTCGCGGCTGTCATCACCTGACAACTCATGGGTTGTGTATTTGTCGATATAATGATGCTTTTGGCGCTTGCCCGTAACGCTCCACCATATCAGCAGAGCGAGCACCATCGGCGCGGCAAATATAGGTATGACTGTCATGGTGTCCACCTGAATAGCATCTGCACCGACTTTCACACGCTTATCGTTCACCGACTTTATGCGGTGCGCACGTATCAGCAGGCGGTGAGTGTTAATGCCGTAGGGAGTACAAGTCATAAGTGTGACCTCGTCCTCATTTGGAATTATTGCCAGCTTATCTATCTCGGTGGGTTCGATTATAAGTATTTTTTCGACCTCATAGGTAAGCACATCGTTAAGCACATTAATCGTGAACGTGTCACCCTCGACTATCTGATCGAGGTCTGTGAACAGTCTGGCGCTTGGAAGACCTCTGTGACCCGATATGACAGCATGGGTGTTTAGTCCCCCGACAGGAAACGAACTGCCCTGTATGTGTCCTGATGCGATCTGGAGAACGCCCTCAGATGTGCCGTGATATATAGGCAGTTCGATATTGATATTGGGTATCGAAACATAGCCCATTATACCTGTACCCGAAACATCAAGTATCTTATCGTAGCCGTCAAGCTGTTCAAAATCGGAAAAAGGGGCGTAAAGTTCAAATAGCTTTTCGTTATATTCCTGAGCCTGTTCAAGCATGTACTGCTGTTCTTCTTCGTCCATTTTAGTGACGGCTTCTTTATAATCCGAAACGGCATGGCTTGCCATGTGCCTGTTCCACCAGTTGGAAAATGTCGGGTATAACATCACGGAAACGCCCGCAAGAAATATCAAAGAAAATATCACCGTAGTAAGACGGTCTTTTAGTTTTTTCATACTCTCACCTGCGAACATTTCCCTGACCCGCCTTTTGAAAGGCGGCAGGTATTTTTTACGAAACGGCTGTATCTTCTCCCCCTAAAGCGGGGGAAAAGATACCTGCCGACACTATTCAGCTTTTACAGCTGTGTTTTACTTTTCTGATATGGAACACTATAATTACTCAGCGTCCTTAGTTCTCTTCTTGGTTATCAGGTAGATGCCTGCTGCGCCTGCTGTCAGACCACCGCCGATAACGAACAGCTTAGTACCCATGCCGCCTGTTTCGGGGAGTTTGGAAACCTTAGTATTGGCAACATCAGCTGTGATAAGTCCGTCCTCAACACTAACATTACCGAATTCATCAGTGGTAGCTTTCTTATTTTCCAAATCATAGATCATTGCGGAAAGATCTTCAAGTTCGGGATCAGCAGAATTTATAACGTGCTCTGCGGTAACCTCAAAGATTATAGGATCGATACCTTTATAGCCATCAGGTACATTTGTTTCTTCCAGTTTGTAGATACCGTCATCAAGACCGTAGAAGGAGAAAACCGGTCCGTTCACTGTGTTATCGGATTCAGACGGTTCAACTACCTTTGCATCGACCGCTTCAAAAACACCTCCAGCATTCTGCTTATAAAGAGTGAAATCTGCGCCGTCCAAAGGTGTACCATTATTGTCGGTCTTGGTGATATCAGTCTTGTAGGTGAATACTATTACCTTATCTTCGGTAGTATCTTCTTTATCTTCATCGCCGGGAGTACCAGGCTTATCGCCATCACCGGGAGTATTATCTCCATACATCTTGAATTCGGTGTTGTTGGAATAGGAAGCGTGAGCAGTATTGGGGTTGCCTGCTTTGCCGTAATTTACTTTGTCATCAGTGCTGCCTGCGTCCTCGACACTGCCAAGTGTTGCAGAATAGTTTACCACGATGACAGAATTATTATCAGCGCCAAGATATTTTACATCGGGGATAGTGATGGTAAAGCTGTTTTCAGATACAGAAATATCATAACCTGTGTTGACGCCTGCTGTTTCATTTTCATGGAACTCATCATCAACGACGCCATCTCCATTATTGTCTATACCGACTTTCAGATCATGAATATCATTTGCACTTGCTACATTGAATGCAGGGCTGATAGTATCGGAGAACTGGAGGAAATAGCCGCTGTACTCAGAAACATTTTCGGGAAGAGTAGCCTTTAGCATGAAAGGAACTTCATCACCGATATCGTGGTCAGCACTGTCCTGCCACTCTGACATATCAAGTTCAGTCGAATCATTTATATCCTTTACCTTCTTCTCAAAAATAACCGAACCCAGCTTTGAAGCTACTTCGAGGTCATCGTCAACGATTTTCAGCAGAGCTGCATTCTTGACATTCGTGCCCTCTCCCTACTCTTCGACCAGCAGATAATAACCGGGAACAAGACCTGTCGCTGTGTTATCATCGGCTGAAAGTGTTTTGACCGGATCGCCGTCGATGTAAGCTGTGAAATCAGTACCCTTATTTGCTACCTTAGCAAAATCGATGAAATCATCAACTTCGCCTTTGAGGTTTGTGCCTGCTTCGGCATCAAGAATGACCTTTTCGCCCTCATCTGTTCCAAAACTGCCTGTAAGCATCTGATAGAGTCTGAATTTGCTCTGAGTGTTCTCGTCAACTGTTATACGAAATGTATCTGCTGCTGCTGGTGCTGCGCTTGCTATATATCCGCCTGCGCACATTGTTGCTGCCATAACCATTGCTGCTGCCATTGCTGCTAATCTTTTTGTCATTTTCATAATTAAACTCCTTTATAATAAATTTTAGTTGCGCTCGGGGCGGGGTCGTGCGCCCCGAACTATGGTCGTTATTCGTACTATTCTTCGCCGTTGTGTTATTCGCTCTTCCAGCGGCGTCTGAACCTTATGTATCCCATCGCTGAAAGCATTGCCGCCGCACCGCCTGCCATATACAAGCCGCGTGTACCTGCACCGCCCGTTTCGGGGAGTATGATGCCCTCGTTTTCGGTGGGAGTATTGAGTACAGTGACAGTTCCCTTGCCGAGATTCTCACTGTTTATACAGAACTGTGTGCTGTTGTCGCCGTCATCGAACTTATACGATGGAACGTAGCCTGCTACGGTTCTGCCGTTTACCTTAGTTTCTTCTGCCCAGTAGTAGTATTTCAGACCATCGGGTGAATACTTTGGAAGGTCTTTGATGACCTGCCAGCTGTCTGCGGAAGAAATTGTTACTTCCTGTGACCATTCGCCGTCAGGAACGCTCATCAGCCCGGTGAAACTCTTAAGGTTCTTATGATACTCGGTTTCACCGTCTGCCAGCAGACTGAGTGCGCCTGCGCGGTAGATGTGCTGATCGTTAGCCCTCAGTGCGCTGAATGATGATCTTGAGTTGGACTGGGGAGCGTTCGCAGATGTTGTGGTGTATGTTATGCTCTCAATGTTCCAGCGTGAAGACTCTGAATAAAGACTTTGACCTTTGAATAAGAGCGTACCGATGTAGTATCCGCTGTCACCGAAGTTGAATGTTGCTTGCTTGCCCGATATCACAGGTGTAGCGGGAACTTCGCTCCACTCAACCTTCAGCACATTGTTGTTATAGGTGAACCAACCGAGATAAGTACTGTCACAATTGACATCAAGACCATCATAATTTGAATTGATATCACCAAAGTTGATAGTAAGCGACGTTACAGTATCATTGATAGTATAGGAATAGTTTTTGGTTTTTGTGATATAACTGGTTGTTTCCTCACCGCTTGTGCCGCCTGTCGGCGAGTAATTGGTGTTATTGATGGTGTAGGTCGAGCCATCTGTGAAATTGACTACAAGTTTCTCGATTTCATCAGCGTGGGACGTCCATATACCTGCCCATGTTGAACCGCTTTGGGTATTATTTCTGTACCACTTGACCGCAACATTGCCGCTGAACGTCCAGCCATTATCGTTAAGGCCACTTACGTAAAAATTTGAGTGACTATTGTAATTCGGATACTCTGTCAGAGCATTCCTGTAATAAGCCTCGATGTTCAGCACAACTTTATTGCGAAACTCTTCCGGGATATTTGAACCGACGTCGTAATTGTTGATTATACCTATAGAACCGACACTGTGGATAACTTCTGTTTTCTCACCACTGTCTGCTATAAGTTCAGCTGTCGGGGCATCTTCTGCGGCTGTTGAGCGTCTGAGTGTTAAGGTCACGTTGTCGCCGTCGTGTGACTGCGACTCCTTATCTGCCCAGTCTTTTATCAGCTTTAGCTTGATGGTATCGATGGTATTGGTGATAGTAACTGTACGGTCTTCGCTCACTGTGAGGTCGTTGTTATCGTAGTTTATGGTGTAGCAGTTTGCGCGGGCCGCACCTGCCGATACCTCGATATCATCGCCTACAGCAACTTCCTGTACTCTGTAGTAGTAAGTATTGCCGCTTCCGTCTTTCTCTTCAAGCCCGTTGAATACGCCGCGCCACTGATGTTCTTCATCAAGCACAAGGCGTCTGCCTGTGGTGACATAACCGCTGTTCTTATCGGTCGATCTGAACAGTTCGACGGTGACGGGCTTTATGTAAAGTGCTTTGTCATCGTCTGTGAGGTCGGTGTCGCCTGCCCACTGTTTCTCAACAGTGATCTTTGCACCCTGAATGTTGGTGATATCCGTTTTTATCTCGGTGTCGGTATCGGTGACATCGTAGAATGCGGTATAGCCCTCGTGGGTGCTTGTTTCGATGAAGTAGTAGTACCATCTGCCGCCGTCATCTGCGTAGGGCAGGTCACTGCGGGAATATGTCAGTGTCGTGTCGAGTGTTATCTCTTCTTCGACAACTGTGTACTTACTGCTGTCAAGTGTTCTGAGCGTTTCGCCTGTCTGCTCGGTGCGGGTCTTTACAAGCTGTACCTTTACCGTTTCGTCTGACTGCGGTGCAGGCCGCCACTTTTTGGTGACTGTCGCTTTGACTTTATCGGGAGTCATGTCCTGATTTATCAGTTCAAGTTCACCGACACCGTTTTGTATAGTCTTGTTGGTGGTGTACTTATAATGACTGCCCAGCTTGGCTTTCTGCTCGTTCGTTAGTTTCTCGCTGATCTCGAAGTTTGTGAAGTCACCCAGCTTATCGGCAGGAACAGTGTAAGTATAGGCGTTATCGCTGTCGAGCACAGCGTCATCGCCCAATTCTATCTTCACCTTGCCGCCCTTGCTGTTTATACCGAAGAGGTCGAACCTTACCGCCATTTTAGCGGTACTGCCCACATCTGTAGGTATCTTGTCAGCGGGGATCGGGTCGCCGTTTGCATCGAGCCAAACCTTTCTGACTACAAGGTCATTGGTGTTATTGACTTCGATGACTGAGTTGTTTGTGTTTGTGCCGTTGCCTGAGTAAACAGGCTTGAAAGGTCCTGCACTGCCGCCGCTGTCGAGGTACTGCCCTGATGCACTGTCGTAGGTATAAGTCACGTTGTTGATAGTGTAGGACTTTTCTCTTACGAAGTAGTAGAGCGGTGTGCCGTTTCGTCCGCTGGGGAGGTCTTCCCATGTGGCTGTATTATCAGCAGATGCGGTGCTGTAGTTCAGCGTTTTTGTGCCGCCTGCAACAGGCTTTGCATCAGTCAGCGTGCCTGACTCGGATTCGAGCAGTTCAAATACTACTGTGGAAACAGAGGGTGCAGCGCTGCCGCTGAATGTTTTTTCAGCCTTTATCGTAATGTCACGGCTGTTAGGTATCCTGACAGCGGAGTCAGCGACAACACTTATCACTCGGTCGCGGTCAACATCTGCGGGGAGTGCGCTGTCATCGGCGCCATCGTAATTGTAGTAGAATGTGTGTTCTGCAAAATCACTGAGTTTACTGCCTGTTGGTGCGGGCAGGTAGCCTGCGGGGGCTTGTACCTCAATGAATTTGTAGATGGTGTTCGGTTCGAGCAGGAAATCGTGTACTGTCACACGGTCTGCATCGAGCAGATAACTTTTAGTCTTGTTTTTCTCGTTGACGTTGAAGGCTGTGCCTGTGGGACTTCCTGCTGTGGCATCGCCCTTGTCATCGAATACCAGCTTTGCCGCCGCTGTCGGGAAATTGCCGCCCGACTCTTTCAGCACGCTGCTGTCATCGAACCTGAACTGTCTGTAAACTCGTTTTTCCAGACCATCATCATCACCGATAACGCCCACCGATTCAACGGCGTTTGCGTATATCCACTGACCGTCTTCCAGCTTTGCGGCTACAAAAGTCGCGTTTAGGTCGAGTTTATAGTCGTTGACATCGACCTTGTGTATTTCGGGGTAATTCTGGATAGTATTGGTAGCATCGGTGTCCTGAGTATTCATTTTGACACCGTCCTGCTTATCCCAGCCCTTGCCGTTGTCAGCGTGTATCTCAGCTGTGTTGTTAAGGATAACGTTGGTCGAAAGGCTCTTTTCAAAGCCTGAGCCCTGATAGATGTACTCTATCTTGTAGTGCTGTCCGTCGGGGACTGTTATCTCCATCTTGGCAGCAACATTCTGCTTGCGGCTTATGACCTCGACATCACTTACCTTGCCTGAGTCACTGCCCCAGACACCGACACATGTGCGCTTGATGCCCGACGGGACTGTGTAGGTCACATCAGCATAACCGTCAGCACCGATGGTAACGTTCTTTATGTCGAGTTTGTTGTTCTGACCGTTGCCGTATTGGTCTGCGGTATAGATGTGAGTGTCATTAAGCACCTGACCCGCAGTACCCTTGATGCGGAAAACGACTTTCTCATCGTTCAGGTCTTCGGTATAATATGTTGAATTGCTGTAATTGAAGTTAACGGGCGAATTGATATCAGCTTCGGTATTATACACAACTCTGTACCTGAAATTGTTTATAGGCTCGGCTGACTTTTCGCCGTTTATCACGGGATAGACCTTGACATCTGTAAGTGTGAACCTGACATCGGGTGCGTTCGACTGTGCTATGGTAAGCAGGTCGGTGATGGTGTAGGTGTCTGAATTTGACAGGTTGGCACCATCGGGGTTCACATCGAGTGTGTAGGTAAGTCTGCCTGCGATCGCTGATGAACTTCTGCCCGATTTGGAAAGCTGATTCGGCTGGTAGTCATTGACCACATCGACTTCGGCGGTGACGCCTGCGCCTGTGTCGTCCGACTTTATAACAGTGTTTTTCAGCTTTTCGTCCACAAGGACATCGTCTATGCTGTCAACCGGTATCGCGGTATAGTAGCGGAAGCGGTTGACAGAGTAATTAGGTGTCTTGTCTTCTGATGTTTTGAACACTTTAAAGGTGACAATATTTCCGTTTACCTCAGCATCGCTCCAGTTACCGTTGTTTGAGCGCACAGGTTCTTCGCTGTTCCATGTGGTTATCGCCTTTGGCCTATACTCCTCAAGCTCACAGTCCTCACCAACATAATACATGCCTTCGGGTATGTTATCGACATAATCGCCCACACTGCTGACTGTTATGCCCCACCTTATCATGTAGCATCTTGTTGGAGTGCCGCCCACATTGATAGTCGCAACAGGCAGTTCAGAAGTTCTGACTTCTTCTACTGTGTTGCCATTCTTGTCGATAGCCGACTTTGAATAGCTTGCTAAAAGTGTATTGGTCACATATGCTGTACCGGTATCAAGGTCAGCATTTGCATAAATGACATTGTTCTCGTATGAAGCGCTGTATTTATCAACAGGTTCTTCTACTATTCTATAGTAGTATCTTGTGACACTGCCGTCCTCGCTGACCTTCCACTGTGGGAAATAACCGAGTCCGTAGGTAACATCATAGTCATAGAACTGGTTGAATTCGCCGCTTATTTCGTTTGGTGACTCCAAGTAGTTATCGGCTTTTCCCTTTACAGTCTTCCATGCAGAAGCTGATGTCGGCGGGTCACCGTGCTCATCGGCAAGTGCCTGCTCAACGCGGAACTTTATCGACTTAGGTCGGAAGCCTGCTGCGTTGTAGGAGTCATTCCACGTTTTGCGTGCATTCAGATAGATAAGTTCAACTTTGCTGGGGTCTTTACGCTCAAACTTAAAGCCTGTAACAGTGCCTTCGTTGCTGCCGAACTTATATGAGTTGGTAAAAGTGCTTGCATTACCCACTCCGACCTGCTGCACATCAGCGGTCGTATTGTAGTTAACAGTAATGTTCTTGATCTCTTTCGAGATGCTGTCCTTGAACCGTATCTCGAAAGCAATTGCATTGCCTGTCAGTTCAGATGCACTGACACCTGTACCGTTTTGCTGATCTTCGGCGCTTGTGTAGAACACCAGATCGTAATCAGCGGCACTGACGATCCCGTCAACGGTACTCAGCGTTATCTCAGCTGCCTGTTCGGGAGTAATGTAGTGCAGACCGCCGTTATTGGCATTGAGTGTATCTGTCAGGAAGTTAGTACCTTTACCGAAACCGTTGTGTTTGGTGAGTTCTATCTGCCATTCAAGTTCTTTGTTGCTGATCTGTTCAAAACTCGAAACTTCTTCGGCATTGTTGCAGACTTTTCTGGCATCGCACTGCGCCTGATATGTCTGAGTGCCTGTGCCTTCGCCGTCCATTATGCCGGGCGCATTGACAAATGCAGTATTAAATGCCGTCTGCGACTCGTCGTTATTATACTTATCGGCATCGAAGTTATCAACTGTGGTAACATCCTGCGAGAAGTACATCTCGACCTCGTTTATATCAAGATCGGTATGTATTATAATAGTATTCGGGTCGCCCTGTTTTCGGCTGAAAGTTACAGCGCTATCGTTGCCGCCCTTTCTGTCCTCCTCATAACCATTATGCTCTTTATGTGCGTTGTAGGAGATAGCAGCTATCTCGGCATCTGACATATTGGCAAAAACAGGGTCGGTGACCTCAAAGCCGTTGACCGTCTGTTTGCTTTGTTCATCGGGGATTATATTATACCTGCCATATTCATCATATGATACCGAATACATTCCCGAAAGAACTCTTATCTTCCACTTTACTTGTTCGGTGATGGGGTCAAAGCCATCGCCGCGCTTTACAACAAATGTTTCGTCCTGATAAGTAGCTGTGCCTGTATCGCTTCCCTCTTCAGGACCATCGGTAACGATACTTGATGCTGTCGCGGTGTTTGTCACAGTAGCGCCAAGTTCGGCAGTGCTGTCATACTTGATGGTCACCCTGTATGGTATATCAGCGCTGTCATTGAATGTCAGCTTGCCTTCTTCAACAGTATAAAGACCTGCATCAACAAGACTGCCGTCATAGCTGTAGACTTTAAGACTGCCGTCACTCGGAAAAAGTTCATCTTCCACACAGACATTGCTCAGCGGGTCGGTAGAGAGGTTGGTAACATCTACCTGCCAGTGGATAACACCGTTCGGTGTTTCGCCGTCAACATGGTAATCGGGAACACCATCATACTTGTTGACCTCCAGCTTGTTATCGATGGTCTTTTCGGGAGTCAGGTCACTGAGTGTGTTGCCTTCATCATCTTTAAGCAATGCATGGTTAGAAGATGTGGTACCGTTCTGTGCTTCCTGCCTGTAGGTGAAGGTGAGGTTGTCTGTATCGGGCGTGGTCGTGAAAGTAAACACGCCGTCTTCAAAAGTACCATACGGTTTAAGAGCATCGTTGTCAAGCATCGTGTTGTCTGTCATCGTCTGATCGCCGGTTACTGTCAGGATATCAGTCAGTGTATAGCCTGTCAAGTCAAGGTGCTTGTCCGGGTTAATTATGGTTATGTTCCATTCGATATACTTTTTACCGTCGTCACCTTTTACGACACTGCCGTATTTTGTCATCAAAGCAACATCATCGCTGAATTCAACTTTAAGCTGCTGACCTGCTATCTCGATAACTCTGTCACCGTCGGCGGTGTCAGCTCTGTCCACCTTACCGTTGAACTTTATCATACCTGTGAGATTTCTGCCCGGATTCTCTTTAAGGTAATCTATGTAGTCATCGGTAAATCTAAGGACTATCAGACCTTCTCTAGATATAGAGTAGTATCCGCATATACTGTCGGGATCAACGAGATAGTTTGGGTCAACCGAAACCATCGTTGGACCTGAGAAGCCGTTCTGCTGGATCTGTATTCCGCTGTCTGCATTTGTGTTGATATTGAAGTATACACAATGACTGTCACTGTTGATGATATCAAGCACAGCTGACGGAGGGAACACATAGTTCAGATTGACAGATACATCACAGGCTTTTGCGCCATCAACAGCTGTAAATGTCAGCGGGTCAAAGGAAGTGACATATTCATCTTTGATCTGTACTGCTCCTCCAACTTCATCGATACTGCCAACGACCTCGTCAAACCAAGGATTCGTAAAGCTGCCCGCAGCCATCAGCTGCCTGACATTATTCTTGTAGGCAGGCACCTCAGTGTTACCGCCAAATGCAACACCCGGCTGTATCCGGGCGTAGGAAACAACAAGCATCATCACCAGCGACAATGCTGTGATCAAAGCAGCAGCACGTTTATGTAGCCGGTATTTTCTAAGCATTTGCTGTATCCTGCTTTGAATGTCGTTCAAAAAACTCACTCCCTTCCATAATTTTGTTCGCGCTTAAACTCTGCCTGCGCGTCCAAAGGGGTACAATCTGAATATCACCCTGCCGATGATATATTCGTCTGCGATGCAGCCAACCGAAGTCGAACGGCTGTCGATGGAAACTGCTCTGTGGTCGCCCATGACGAATACTCTGTTCTCAGGTACCTGATAAGGCAGTTCGATATCACATTCACCCTTTGCTTTTTCATTGAGGTAAGGTTCGTCAAGTTCCCTGCCGTTGACGAAAACATTGCCCTCGCCGTCAATGTCGATAACATCGCCCGCAACGCCTATAACACGTTTGAGCAGTATCTTGTTATTAAGATAGAACGCAACGATATCACCGCTTTTGAAATCAGAACGCTTGCTGCATATTATCAGTTCATCATTCATCATCGTAGGGGTCATGCTGGTGCCCGTGACCCTTAATACAGGCAGGAACAGCACCGAAACTATGACCGCCACCGCCGCCACAACTGTCAGCGAAGACACGGTGCTGAGCATCGTCCTGCGGAAATTCTTGATATACCTTACCCTTTCCAGTTCTCGTTTTAGCTGTTCGGCAGATGGTATATCAAGTTCTTTGCGCTTTTCGTCACTCATCACTTGCCTCGCTTTCCGCCGTTTCCACTTTCAGCCCGATGCTGAAAGCTGCGTTGGTCAGCTGGTCGATGCGTTTTTTCAGCTTGTCATTTTCTTCTCGCAGTTCATCAAGTTCTCTGCGCATATAATAGAGTATCTCTAAAAGCTCAGGTCTTTTCAGCCTGGCAAGTTCTTTATCAGTCATTGATCTTCTCCTGAAACTATTCTTATAATTACCATAAAACAACAGTCGATAATCTGTCATTATCCACAAAATCTTTATTAATATTACTCCTTCAGTATACATTAATTCCTTTAATTTGTCAACCGCCATCAATTAATTAAATTATTTATCGTCAATTTCATCAAACAAAAATAAATTATTTTGATTAAACTTACAAAAAAAATCAAATAATAATCAGTTTAGAAATATTGCATATTTGCTAACATTCGCGCGAACTTTAACAAGCCGCATTGTTGATTAGTCACAAAAGTGTCACGATAGACTCACTCTTTGTGATGAAAAGCAGATTTACTTTACAGCATATTTGATAAATAAAGAGTGGAGGTCATATATAAAAGTCTTCTGCAACAATATATTCACACAATATATACATAAAAAGACCGCCCCTGTGAGCACAGAAGCGGTCTGCTGAAGCGTATCATTCTATAGCAATCCAACTTTTTAAATTCACAAAATCCGGTCGCAAAAGCTGGGATTTATGGGTTTTGTGACTGGATTTTGTCTGAATTTTAAGGCGGATTGCTATACGTATGACACCTTGCCATCTTCAGCAAAAGTGAGTTTACCGCGTTGTTTTGCGGAACGAATACCAAGCGATACAGCGTGCTCCACAGCGGGAGTGACGCGGGTAAAGCCAAACAGGTGCGCTGTTTCACGCAGCAGGTCATCGCGCTGAAGTGCGATCTGCCGTGAAAGTATGAGGATTATGCCGCTGCCAAGTTCTTCAGGCGGGATATCCTTGATATCGCGGCGGGACTCGGCAGTGCATCTTGCGCGGCATTTATCGTAAGCAGAGGGTTCCTGCGAGGTCAGCCAGATAAACTCGTTCTCGCCCGATGCGGTGGACTTATGCGGTACTGCGGAAAGTGCTTTCTCAAAAGCCGCTTTTGCAGCATTTGTCTGCCTTGAAATGCCCCACACCGAAAGGACGCGCTTTTGCAGAACTTCCCTGCTGATGGGGGCTTCTGCGGTGAGAATGCTTTCAATACATGCGGCTATATTGTCTGCATTCGCTTCGGTGAACTGTTCGGGCGTGCCCTGAGTTTTCGGTATGAATGGTACATATTCCTCACACTCATCGGCAAGCGCAGACTGTTCCTCACGCTCAAATTCAAGAGGTTCGGGCTTTTTCTGAGGTTCTTCCTCAACAGGAGCGGGGGCGTTTTTCGATGCTATAGCCTTGTCTATCTCAGCTATGATATTCTGAACACAGCGTTCTTTATCAGCCAGCCAGTCAAGCAGGTAAACGCTGGTAACATTCCAGCCAAGACCTTTCAGCACAGCAGGCTGGGATATAGTACGGTCGTAGGCAGTGCCGTTCTCAAAATAGCGGCGTCCACAGCAATTTACTCCAAGTATGTAGGTGTTGATATCATCGGGGTCAGCAACAGCCACATCTACCTTATGATCGGAACAGCCCACGCTGCACTTGACGGTATAGCCGCGCTTTTCAAGTTCGTCAGCCACAAGGCGCTCAAAACCATCTCCTACAGTGCCACTGCCTGCGCGTACAGGCAGTGCCGTTCTGCCTTTAGCAGCAAATTCGAGGAAGCCTTTCAAACCGTCAACGCCTTCGGAACGGGTTCTGCTGAGGTCTATCATTTCGGGCGTGATGACTGAGTAGACCACCATTTTCTCCCTCGCGCGGGAGATGGCAACGTTAAGTCTGCGCCAGCCGCCGTCGCGGTTGAGAGGACCGAAATTCATGCTGACTTTGCCCTCTTTATCGGGTCCGTATCCGATAGAGAAGAAGATGACATCACGCTCATCGCCCTGCACATTTTCCAGATTTTTGATAAGTATCGGCTCGTACATCTCATTAGCCCAGACTTCAAGCTGAGGTTCGGCGCGGAAAGCGTCTGCCAGAACATCGTCAACAAGGTTTTGCTGCGGCAGGCTGAATGTGACTACGCCGATCGAGTGCCTGCGCAGCTGAGGGTCACGCAGGCGGCGGCATATCTCATCCACCACTGCTTCTGCTTCGGCGCGGTTGGTCTTGGTACTTCCCTTGTCGTAGAAGCCTTCGACATGCACCCAGCTGACCTCGCTTATCTGGTCATCGGGAGAGGGGAATGTATACAGCTTGTTCTCGTAATACTTGGAATTTGAGTAAGCTATAAGGCTCTCATGGCGCGAACGGTAGTGCCAGAGCAGATGTTTCTGGGGCATAGACAGCGCAAGGCAGTCATCGAGGACGCTTTCGAGGTCTTCCTTATCGTAGTTCTCTTCATCGACCTGATTGGTGGAGAAAAAGCTGGTTGGCGGCATCTGCTTAGGGTCGCCCACAACTATGACATTTTCGCCGCGTGCAATAGCGCCGACTGCTTCACAGGTCGGCAGCTGGGAGGCTTCATCAAAGATGACGAGATCGAATTTCGGGTAGGCGGGGTCGATATACTGCGCCACCGAGATAGGCGACATGAGCATTACAGGGCACATGCGGCGCAGCAAGTTGGGAATGCTGTCAAACAGCTTTCGTATGCTCATCATTCGCCCGCCGCTCTTGATAGCACGCTGTAGAATGCCGAGTTCGCTGCTTTTAGCACCCTCACCGGGAGCGGGTATCTTGGCAGAAAGTTCAGCTGCAAGTTCCTGTATCGTCAGCTTTTTGAAATTCTCGTGCGCATCATTCAGGCGGCGGACGGTGTCCTCGAACAGAGTGCCCGTGAAGCCCGAAAGCGCCTTGCTTGTTCGCATGGCGGCATTGACTTCCGCTTTGCTGATGCCGCATTCAAAGGCAGGAACCAAAGAATTGCTGTCAGCTTTTCCGTTCAGATAGGCTTCAGCTATGTTGGAAGCGCCGGCTTTTTCCAGTTTATCACAGAAACTCATGATAACAGCCCAGTCTTTCAGTCGCGGAAGTTCGGCAGTCAGTCCTGCAATGTTGCCGCGTATCTCTTCGAGGGTGCCATCGGTAAATGAAGCCGTGTCAAGTTTATATACTTGCTCCAGCTCTCCGACAGCTTTTGAGAACTCTGAGGTGTTCATCTTCTTGGCGATTTCGGACATTTCGGCTCCACTGCCGCTTGATGCCATCTTTATTAAAAGTGACGATTTTTGGGTATCATCAAGCGCAGAAGATGTTATCAAGTCTTTTACCTTGTCAGATTTGCCGAGCGATGCGCGAACGATTTTAGCATCTGTGCTCTCACCTGACCAGAGAGCACCAAAGAACTGTTCTGCGGCAGTTTTACCGTTATCTACCTGTGTTTTGAGTGAAGCACAGGCAGTCAGTTTGTCGTACCAATCGGATATATTCTCTTTGGTGATTGAAGAAGCATTTTTGGCATGGGCTGAAAGTTCGCCCACAAGTCGTTTTGCGCCAAAAAACTTAGGTATGAACCACTTGCTGTTGACGGTTTTCCATTCGGTCTGTGCTTTGGTCGCATCATAGCTGAAAACGCTGTCGGTAAAGACTTCACTTAGTTCGCGTTTGCTGTTTTGCAGTTTTTCAACTGATCCAAGAGCCTGCAAAGCAGATACCCTTGACATTTCAGCATCGGCGTTCCCGCTGATTACAGCAGGCAGGAAAAAGCCTTCGTCCGAAGAATGGGAAAGTATCTCGCTAAGGTTGGAAAGCTGTGAAAATGTCAGCTTTTCGCCTCCTATAACAGATGCTATTGCATCTTCATTATGTGACAAGTTTTCAGTCTTGACAGATAATTCAGCGAGTTTTGCATGCAGTTCGTCAGCTGTAGATAAACCACATTCGGTCAGTTTCAGGAATTTCAGTGCGGTACTGCTGACATCACCAAACTGCCCGCCGATGTTCGCGAGACTTTCGGTGAGTTCGCGCCACTGACGGAAGCTGTCAGCGTTCATGGAGTTGACCTGAGTGTCGGTAAAATCGATCATTCCGTCAAAAGCGCGTTTCTGTTCGTAACGGACAGCGGCATCATACATTGAAATGCCGTAATTGCGGACTTTGTGGATCTCCTCCATAGTGCCGTTCAGTTCTTGCCTGAGGGCTTTGAGTTTTTCTGCCTGTGCCTGATACTCGGCGGGCTTTTTTATCCTGCCGACATTCAGCGTTTCGTTAAGCTGGTCTAAAACGGCGCGTTTCTGGGCTTTATTTGAATGCAGTTCGATACAGAAAGGTCCGAGCCCTATCTTATCAAGGCGCTTCTCGACCACCGAGAGTGCCGCCATCTTTTCTGCCACAAAAAGCACCGAACGACCGTGATACAGAGCATTTGCGATCATATTGGTGATGGTCTGGGACTTACCTGTTCCGGGCGGTCCGTGAAGTACGAAACTCTGCCCCTCGCCGGAAGCTACCACAGCCGCAAGCTGTGAAGAGTCTGCCGCAACGGGTACTGCAAGATCTGACGGGGAAATGTTGTCAAGTTCGATGGGCGATGCTGTGATATCGCTGCCCTCCCACTCTGTCTTTCCGGAGATAAGGCTGGCTACGACATTGTTCTGCGCAAGTTCATCGGCGCGGTTGCGGATATCGTTCCACATTATGAACCTGTTAAAACTGAACTGACCAATGAATGCGTACTCTTCGATATCCCACCTTGACTTTGACATCACGCCCTTGCGTATATAGCTGAATATCAGCGGGATATCCACACCGCTCTCATCTTCGGGGACGGGGTCAAGCCCCTGAATATCGATGCCAAAGAACTGCCTGAGCATTTCCAGTAAGGTAATATTCACCTGTGTATCTTCATCGCGAACACGTATAGAGAAACTCTTATCCTGTACGCGGCGGTTAATGTCAACAGGCACAAGTACGAGCGGTGCATAGCGCGGCTTTTCACTGCGGTCGGTTTCGTACCAGCGCAGAAATCCCAGCGCCAGATATATAGTATTCACGCCGTTTTCTTCGATGCTGACCTTTGCAAGACGGTGGAGTTTTTTCATTGTCTTTTCGAGGTCACTCTCTTTTAAGAATGTACGCAGGCGCTTTGAATCAAACTCTTTAGCGGCGATATCAGCGATCAGTTCGCGCTGATTTTCGGTTTCGTAGATCTTGCTGTCAGAAACTTCAAGGGTCATGTCGTTTGGTATCGGCATTATCTTGAAACTCTCGTCTGCGGCTATCCTGTCTTCGAGCGCAGCAAGACTATCCACCATCAGCTGTACATTTGAAGCATTCGGGCGGAAATTCAACAGGCTGTTGCGCAGGCTGAGATCCAGCAGTTTTCTCTCCCAGACCATTTGTTTAGTGACCTCACGCGGGGCGGCGTTTGTTTCAATTTCACCAAAAGCTATCTCGCCAGGCGCAGAGGTGATTTCTTTTTTGTCACGTACACCGTAGTCAACAGCGGTGAATACGCCGTTTTCGCTGACCCTTGCGGGTATTGGACGGATCCCGCCTGTGCGGGTGCGTGCAACATCAACGGCAAAGCAGAAGTCCTCTGCTTTGGACAGTTTGTCTGCGGCATGGGATTCTGCCGTGTCAAAATCAACCGATCTGCCGGCGGTGAAGTCGGTACATTCGATGATGCTTATTTCGTCAACTCCGCTTGCCATACGCTTAGTGAGGGCTGTGCGGTCATACTGCAAGCTGTCCGAAAAAGTATCTTCTTCGAGCCATGCCCCAGCCATCGCATGAGTGTTGGTGACGGTCAGCAAGCTGTGCAGACCTGCGGCTTCAAGGCAGGAGCAGTACAGCACTGCAAGGTCAAGGCAGGTACCGCATTTACCTTCCATAACCACATCGGGCAGTCGTATACGCTGAGCTTCCTCATAGCTTGCGGGTGGGACAGTATACGCGATATTCTCCTGCTGGAGTGCGGCATAGATAGCACCCATCTGCTGTTTGACAACGTTAGGGTTGCGCGTCTGATAGCCTGTAAATGCGGGGTCACCGCACCATTTTTGCAGGTATAGGCTCGCGTTTGCCAGCACCCCCTGAACTGCGGGGTGGTTCGGTGTTATGAATGCGGCGGCTGTTTCGGGCATGAAGCTGATACCCGTCCACTGGTCGTAGGCGAGCAGTTCTAAATTTTTCAGTTCTCTGCCGACTACTGTTTCACCATCAGCGGTTCGCTGTATCGCTTCTATTCTGACATAGCCTGCCATTTTTTCGGTAAGTCCGAACAGGTAGTCGGGGCGAAGTATTATCTCAACAGGTGAGAATTCTGCGGGAGTATTTGGTGACAGGTCAACAGCGGCGCTCTCATATTCCTGCGCAAATTCGGGTTCAAAAGCTATACGCAGAAAAACATTTTTCAGCGGAGAGTCCGAAATATCAGTCACGATGATACTTCTGAACACAGGCACATAATTCTGCTGCATCGCGAAGTTTATCCGCGTAGTCACTGCGGCATCAAATTTAACTTTGTTTTCCATAATGCACTCCTCTCGTGGGATAGTGATCTTATCTGAATTTAAGGCAGATCGCTATAGTTAATATTATACCATCATCTTATCATCATGTCAATCAGATACAAGAAAAACGGCGCACTTCAGGAGTACGCCGCGTTGTTTTGCTTATATGGTGTAATTACGTTTCTTCGAGTTCTTTTTTTAGCGACTCGTTTTCCATTCTGAGTTTTTTTATGTACTGGGTTATCAGTGACTTTTCCATAACAGACATGTTCATATCCATAAAACCTAGCCTGTCGTACAACTTATACGCGGGAATATCGGGCATTGTCTTAAGCATGAAATTTACGTTTTCATCAGGGAACATTGCAAACAGCTGCTTTATTGCAGCAGTGCCTATACCTTTCCTCTGGTATTTCTTATCAACGGCGATATCATCGATATAAATGGTGATGCCGCCCATCAGTGACGGTATTTCCTGCACAGTCATAAAACCTGCTGTTTTACCGTTTGTTTCAATACAGAAAGCATAGCGTTCGCGGCTTTCGATAAAGCCTTTGAAATAGCTTTCATAGTGATACAATGACTGCATCACTGCTGATGTGCCAAAAGCGCTGAATCCTATCTGCGTACATTTCTCGATATCATATTTGGTCATTTCTCTCAGGATAACATTGTCCATTACTTGCCGCTTCCTTTCGCATACCAGCCGTGACCATCTCTGCCGCGTTCTTTGACATCGTAGAGGGCGGAGTCAGCGAGTGACTTAAGTTCCTCAAAATCGCGGGAATTTTCGGGACAAACAGCACCGCCGCAGCTGCAGCTGACATGGTAGTGGTCATCTTCGGGGCAGTTAGCAGGTCTTATATCGTGCGCCCGTCTGTTGAGTTCGACCATTTTTTCTTCTGCTTCCGCTCTGTCCGCGCCTTTTTGGAAAACAAGGAACTCGTCACCGCCGTAGCGGGCTATCAGGCTGTTTTCACCGAAGACATCTTTTAACAGCGCCGCAAATTCTTTCAGTACCTTATCGCCCGCATCATGACCGTACTTATCATTTACAGTCTTGAAGTAGTCGATATCTATGAATATCATCACGCCGTCATCTCTGCCGATATGTGCCAGCTGTGTCTGGGCTGCCATATCGAACGCGCGGCGGTTCATGACCTCAGTAAGAGGGTCATGAATGGAGAGATTTTCCAGTATCTCCTTGTCGGCTTCATCGCGCTTATGGCTCATGACGAACATTATAAATGTCGCCAGCAGCAGCAGAGTGGTGAAAACTATTACAATGGTACGGAACTTCATCATTGCCGATGACATGGCACTGCTGGGTATCCTTACGACCAGCTTCCAGCCGTGCATAGACGGGATATCCGCAAAGACCTGCGTATAACCTGTCTGACCGCTTTTATAGACAAGTGCAGCGCCGTCTTCGCCGTCTGACATTTTTCGCTTCCAGTCGATGTAATCATCGCGGTCGATATCATTTATGTTCTTTTCAAAAGTAAGTTTGGCGTTAGCCCAACTGCCGACAGCGTACTTATCTTTGCCTGCGCACTGTATCAGGTTATCGCTTTCGGCATTCATCAGCCATATCTCTGTTTCATCGGCAAGAGTTTCAGTGTAGGCGATGTTCTGTATCTCTTTAAGGGGATAAGTCATGAACAGCTTGCCTTTTTTATTGCCGTCGTAGGTGATGTTTGCAAATAACGTGAATACCGGCTGACCCGTCAGACCCGAACGGTAAGGCGGAGATATCGAAACCGGGTCTGCCTGCTTTGCTATCTCCAGCAGATCCCACTTTTCAAACTCTTCAAGTTCGCTGTCAGAGGCATAGATCCGCTTCTGCATATCGACATAACCCATGCTTATATAGGCTTCACCTTTGAGGAAGCGTGTCTGACCGTAAACGTTGTCGAAATCCTTAAGTTCCTGAGCGGTGAGCATTGCTGCCATATTTTCAGCCGAAGAGGTCATATAGCTTATCGAATTGTTCATCTTCTCAGCGACAAGGTCGCAGATCTGCGTTGTAAGCGTTTTATCATGCTCTTTCATCAGCTTGTTGACCCATATCATCATGACCGTGAAGCCTATACTGCACACGATCAGATAGATCATCATCAGCCTGAAGAAAGAACCGCCCTGCTGAAGTTGTTCAGCACTGTTTTTCTCTTTCATATATATCAATTCCCTGTCAGAAATGCAGACATTTTCAGCTATGGCTAAGTATCTCCTGTATCTCGGCTGTCTGCATATTGTTCCTGTTGACTACCACCACACCTGTATCAACGAATTTTTCGTTGAAATGCTTGCCTGCGGTCAGCGCAAGTGCCGTTTCGACACCTGTGTGTACCATGTGATACTGCCTTTGAAGTATGGTAGAAGCGGTGTATTCATCGCTCTGTATAAGTTCAGCGACTTCTGGCGAATAGTCAAAGCTGACCAGCACTACATCGTTCAGACCACGCTTTTTTATCTCTTTGGCAAAGCCCTTGCCCGAACCGTTATTGGTTCCGAAAACGCCCTTGATATCAGGATCTTCGTCAAAAAGTTCTGCGGCACAGGTGACGGCTTTTTCGTAGTCACCGTCATTACACTTGATATCAGGAATAATTACCCAGTCTTTTGGGGCATTTCTTGTCCAGTACTGCAAAAAGCCTGCAAGACGTTCGTTTATGCTAAGTGAAGTCTGCGCGCCCACCTGAATGCCGACCTTAAGCGGTTCGGCAAGGCTGTTGCCGCTGTTTTTCAGCTGTTTGAGCATCTCTTTTGCCGCCAGCTGACCTGCCATCAGGTTATCGGTCATATAGCATATATCATAATTCTCGGTGTTTGCCGTTGTATCGATAAGCACGACTTTTACACCGGCATCATGTACCTCATCTATCTTTGGTGCAAGTTCAACGGCATCATTCGGGGCTAAAAGCACAGCATCGGCACCTGCTTCAACAGCTTCGTCCAGCAGTCTTTCCTGCGATCTCCAGTCAGATTCGGCGTTGCTGCCGCTGTAATACATATTGCAGCCGAATTCCTCTGCGGCATCTTCTGCACCGTCTATAATGACCTGCCAATAACTGCTCCCCAGATTTTTGACTATAAGGTAGATATCCTTCCTGCCGGAAACAGTATCGCCGACTGCCTTGAAAGGCGGTGCAGGTTCAACGGCAGGTTTCTTTTGCGGCTGCTGACAGCCTGTCAGCCCCGCAGTGATATTAAGGCAAAGCACCGCCGCTACAAGTCTTTTCACACCGTCACCCTCTTCCGATAATCACGGACTATGCTGCAATAATTCACACGCACTGACATACGTTTAAACAGCATCAAAGTGTAAATAATCACCCAAAACTTACTATTTACCAGTTTCTATTATATCACACTATTAGATTGATTACAAGTCTTATACAATAAATTTTTATTTTTAATTATGTTAAAAAGCAGAAATCATTTTTACGATATTCAGCGGAAATGCTGAGATATGATGTTTTACACCTTTTAGTATTGTTAATGGAATATTCATTAAAGGTAACAGTCTATCCATAAATATATGTTAGAATATATAAGTTATATACTGCCCTTCTGCGGGCAAAAAGACAAAATGTAAGGAAAGATAACATGGGTATTTTTAAGCCAAAAGACGGGGACGAAGGTGCTATCCCGCGCTTTATCGAGCACAGCATCCTTAAAAAGATGTCCTTCACACAATTTCTGATGTTCGGTTATTCTGTAGTGATACTGGTAGGTGCGGTTATCCTCTGCCTGCCCATAAGCTGTTCAGAGCGGCACTATACTCCGCTGCATCACTGTGTTTTCACCACGACTTCCGCACTGAGCGGTACAGGTCTTACTCTGTATGACACATACAGCTATTGGTCGCTTTTCGGGCAGATAATCATACTTATAATAATACAGATAGGCGGCATCGGTTTCATGAGCATCGGGCTTTTCGCGCTGAGTTTCATGGGCAAGAAGATAGGTCTTAAGCAGCGCGCCACCATGCGTGAGTCGATAGGCAGTGTTTCCAGCGGCGGCGTTGTCAAAATGACTCGCTTTATACTCAAAGGCACTGCGCTTTTCGAGAGCATCGGCACAGTCCTGCTGTGTTTCTGGTTCGTACCGCGAATGGGCTGGGGCATGGGCATTTACTTTGCGCTGTTCCACTCGATATCTGCATTCTGTACTGCGGGAATGGATCTGATGGGCTATTTTGAGCCGGGAAGTTCACTTATAACCGCTAACGACAGTGTTCTGCTGAACCTGCCGATAATCGCTCTACTGATAATCGGCGGCATCGGCTTTTTCACATGGAGCGATATTGTGACACACAAGCAGCATGTGAAGAAATACTCGGCACAGACCAAGATAATACTGGTGGTCACGGTGCTTTTCTACCTGCTTGGCATGCTTGACATGGGTCTGCTGGAATGGAGAAATCCCGAAACCATGAAGGACATGGGCGTTGGCGGCAAGATAGTCGCGTCATCGATGCTGGTGACTTCGGGGCGTGATGCGGGCTTTGCATCGGTGAATGTTGCAGGGCTGCGTCAGACTTCGATAATGCTGCTGATATGCTTTATGTTCATCGGCGGTTCTCCGGGATCAACTGCCTGCGGTATCAAAGTAACTACCTTTGCAGTAATGATGATGACGATTTCGACAGTATTCCGTAAAAAGAAGAGCGTTGAGTTCTTCGGGCGGCGCGTTGACGACACTACTGTGCGCAACGCTTGCTGCATCACCACACTTTATCTGACACTGGTGATAGTTTCTGCCATGATAATCACAGGCGTTGACGGTCTTGAACTGACACCTGTGGTCTTTGAACTGGTCAGCGCCATAAGTTCGACAGGACTTTCGATGGGTATAACCACTTCCCTGTCTGACCTTTCGATATTCATTGTGATAGTTATAATGTTTTTCGGAAGAATAGGCGGCATATCGTTCATAGTTTCGCTGCACAACAATTACGCATCGAACAAGAGCCAGCTGCCTGAAGAGAAGATAATGCTGTGATATACCAGAGTAAATAATTGGACTAAAAGGAGAAATAAAAATGGCGAGATCATTTTTGATAGTTGGTATGGGACGATTCGGCAAGCACATGGCTAAGTCGCTGACAGCGATGGACAATGAGGTGCTGGCTATCGACATAAGTGAGGACAGGGTCAATTCGGCGCTGAAATATGTCACTGATGCACGAATCGGTGATGCTACCGATGAGCAGTTCCTCAAAGAGCTGGGCATCAACAATTTTGATGTCTGCATTTGTGCGATAGGCGACAATTTTCAGGCTTCGCTGGAAACTACCTGCCTGATGCACGAGTTGGGCGCGAACTACGTTTTCGCCCGTGCGAACCGCGATATTCACAAGAAATTCCTGCTGCGAAACGGCGCAGACGAAGTCATTTACGCCGAAAAGGAAACTGCTGAACGCTTTGCGGTGCGTTTCGGTTCTGAGGGTGTGTTCGACTACTTCAACCTGAACGACAAGTATGCTATATACGAGATAGGCGTGCCTGAGAGTTGGGTAGGCAAGAACCTTATCGAGTCAAACGTGCGCCAGAAATATCACATAAACGTGCTTGCCGTAAAGCAGGACAATGACTTCAAAATGGCGACCATCGACCACCGTTTCACATCTGATGAAAGGCTGCTGGTCATGGGTACTGCTGAGAATATCAGAAAGATACGCAAATAAAAATTGGGACTGCACAGAGAATGCAGTCCCAAATTTTTTTATTTGTCTTGATTTTTTATGAATGATACTATAAGCGTTAAAAGCGAGGCAGCCGAACCAATGCCAGAAATAATATCATCAATCAAAATAGGAAGAGGATCAGGCAAAATAGTCCATAAAGCCAATACAACAGAAACAATACCTAAAGTAATACGCTTTTTCATAATATCTTCCTCCTTAGTATTATATTGAACAGACAATTAATAATTATCAGTTTTCCAGATCGATCTCCATGATAGGCTGGCTTACATCTGCACCTGCGGGAACCATCGGCAGCACGTTGACATCTTTATTGATGACAACATCTACCAGTACAGGTCTGCCTGCTGCCGCGTATTCAAGGGCTTTTTTCAGACCATCGGTTATCTCGTCCTTTTTGGTGATGCGAACGCCTTCGATACCGAATGCTTCTGCGAGTTTCATGAAGTCAGTGCCGCGCTCGATATTTGTCTGGCTGAAACGCTTGCCGTAGAACAGGCGCTGCCACTGGCGCACCATGCCGAGAACATCATTCTCGAACACCAGCTCGATAACAGGCAGTTTGTGCTTTGCAAGGCTTGAAAGTTCATTGCAGTTCATGAAGAAGCTGCCGTCACCTGCGATGTTTACAACTGTTCTGTCAGGGTTGCCGACTTTACAACCCATCGCCGCCCCCAGACCATAGCCCATCGTGCCCAGTCCGCCGCTTGATGCAAAACTTCTGGGGCACTTGAAGTTATAGTACTGTGCCGCCCACATCTGGTGCTGACCGACTTCTGTTGCGATGATAGCCTTGCCATCGGTGAGCCTGTCAAGTTCAGCTATGACCTGATCGGGCAGGACTTCGTCTTCGCGCTCGATAGGCTGCATGTGGACTTCATAGTCACGCTTCCAGCCCATTACTTCGTTATACCACTCAGGGTGCTGCATATCGGGCAGAAGTTCATTCAGCCTTGCGATAGCATGCTTGACATCACCTGTAACGTGGTGATAAACAGAGATATTCTTGCCGATCTCGGCGGGGTCGATCTCGATGTGGATTATATGTGCATTTTTTGCGAATGTATTAGGGTTGCAGAGCACTCTGTCAGAGAAACGCGAGCCGAGAACTATCATCAGGTCGCAATTGCTGACTGCCTTAGCAGCAGCTTTTGTGCCGTGCATGCCCAGCATGCCGATGTAGTTTTCTGCCGAATTATCGTAAGCGCACTGACCCATCAGCGAAAGAGCGACAGGAGCGTTGCACTTTCTGACAAGTTCTTTCATCTCATCTACAGCATCAGCCGCAACAACGCCGCCGCCTGCATAAATGAACGGTCTTTCGCAATTTTTGATAAGTTCTGCCGCCTCAGCTATCTCAGCTTCGGTCGTATCTGGGTCATGGTATTCAGACTTCAGCGGTTCCTGCTTTTCGTACTCGATCATCGCCGCAGTGATATCTTTCGGTATATCTATCAGTACGGGACCTTTTCTGCCCTCGTTGGCGATGCGGAAAGCCTCTCTGATTATTTCGGGGAGTTTTGCGGGGTCTTTGACGATATAGTTATGCTTTGTGACAGGCATGGTGATACCGCAGATATCCACCTCCTGGAACGAGTCCAGACCCAGCAGATTTCTTGTGACATTGCCTGTAATGGCGATCAGCGGAACACTATCCATATAAGCGGTGGCGATACCTGTAACGAGGTTTGTAGCACCGGGACCCGAAGTCGCCAGAACGACACCTGTTCTGCCTGTGCTGCGGGAATAGCCGTCAGCTGCATGGCATGCTGCCTGCTCGTGAGCGGTGATGACATGTCTTATCTTATCAGAATATTTATAGAGCGCGTCATAGATATTAAGCACCGCGCCGCCCGGATAACCGAAAATTGTATCTACCCCCTGTTCCAGAAGGCATTCAACGATAACATCAGAACCGTTAAGCTGCATTATGATCTCTCCTTATTTAAAACAAAATATCCCGAAACAGCCGAGTCAGCCCTTTAACGCGGCGGTTATACGGGTGTGCAGATTTTTCTGTACCTAATAAATTATTATACAATATTTGTCGGCTGATGTCAAGTGCAGACGAGATTTTTACACAGATATCATTTTTTAATACAGAAATAAAACTGCGGCAATTCATACAAAAAACAAACTCAGGCTATATATATTATGCCAACAACAAAAAAGCAGACACCCGAACGAGTGCCTGCAAATGCCGCTGACCGGGCTTGAACCGGTACGAACTTTTGGTTCGAGGGATTTTAAGTCCCTTGTGTCTGCCAATTCCACCACAGCGGCTTACTAGATTATTATAACACAACTGAGTAGAAATGTCAAGCAGAAATTTACATAAGTGCGATAATTATGAAAAGGGCGCATGGTAAAATGAAATAGGACACCAGAAAATAGAAAAAATCATAGTGACATGGTATAATTAAAGTGCAAAAGAAACCATACCAAAGGAGCGTCACTATGACTCAAGAATATTATAGCACAGGACGAAGAAAATTTCAACACCTTACATCAGAAAAAAGAGCGCAGCTTGAAATTTTATTGAAGGTCGTGCCTAAAATGCCAAAAACCAATATAGCTCAGATGTTGGGGATTGCCCGCTCGACCCTTTATGCTGAACTCAGGCGAGGCAGCGTGGAGCAGCTTGACACGAACCTTGTGAAATACAAAAAGTATTATGCCGATGCAGGTCAGAGAGTCTATGAAGAACACCGAAAAAACAGCAGAAATCCCTGCAAACTGGCAAATGAATCTGAGTTTATAGAATATGCCGAAGAACGTATTCTTAAACACAAGGAATCTCCGGACACTGTTGTCGGTTATGCTAAGAAATACAGTACGTTCGGTGATGATATAGTTTGCACAAAAACGCTGTATAACTACATAGAACGTTGTTATCTGAGGGTCAGAAATATCGATTTATTGTTGAAAGTCAAGTTGAAACAGAAGAACGAAATAGTGCGTAAAAACAAGAAAATACTCGGAGAAAGCATTGAAAACAGACCGCCGATAGTAGGTTTGCGAACTACTTTCGGACACTGGGAAATTGATACGATCGTAGGTACGATCGACACTGAACCAGTGCTGTTGACACTTGATGAAAGAAAGACAAGAACACGCATTATTCGTAAGATCGAAAGCAGAACTTCGGCTGCCGTGAACAAGGCAATGCAAGAAATAATGTCAGAATACGGTGAACTTGCACCCAAGATATTCAAGACCATAACTGCCGATAACGGCAGTGAATTCACGCATCTTGGGGAAACCGTGCCGCATAGCAAGGTTTATTATGCGCACCCGTACACACCGAGCGAGAGGGGCACTAACGAGAACCAGAACGGTATCGTGAGGCGTTTTTTCCCTAAGGGAAAAAACTTTGAAAATGTGACTGACGAAGCTGTCAGGAGAGTGCAGGACTGGATAAACCTTTTGCCTCGTAAAATCTTTGATTATTCTTGTTCCTATGACCTTTTTATAGAAAATCTTAACTATTTGTAAAACTGTCCGATTTGATGTTGCAAATTTATTAATTATGAAAAGATCCCGCTGCGAACTGTGAGTTCGGCGGGGTCTTTTGAAAATGTGTGACACTTCGGGAAGCTACTTTTTCAGCACTTCTTCGATCTTTGCAAGTTCTTCTGCTGTAAATTCGAGGTTCTCGATAGCTTTAACGTTATCAACGATCTGCTGAGGTTTGCTTGCACCGCAAAGTACGGTCGCCACTGCCTTATTGTTCAACAGCCATGCAACAGCCATCTGCGAGAGTTTCTGACCGCGTGCGGCGGCGATATCGTTGAGTGCATTGAGTTTTTCCACCATTTCGGGAGTAAGCTGACTGCCTATCCATGTGTTGCCTTTTCCGACACGGCTGTCTTCGGGTATACCTTTTAAATAGCGGTCTGTCAGGAAGCCCTGATAGAGCGGCGAGAACACAGCAAGACCCACGCCGTTATCGATGCAGTAGCCGTCAAGTCCGTCATCTTCGACCCAGCGGTTGAGCATTGAAAAGCTGGGCTGATTTACGATGAAAGGGGTTTTCAGTTCGCGGAAAATAGCCTGTATCTCAGCAGTCTGCGCCTTGTTGTAGTTAGAAATGCCGACATACAGCGCCTTACCCTGTTTTACGGCATTATCGAGAGCGAGAGCGATCTCTTCCAACGGAGCTTCCGGGTCAAAAACGTGGTGATAGAAGATATCAACATAATCAAGACCCATGCGCATAAGGCTCTGGTCGAGAGAAGCTGTGAGATATTTGCGCGAACCGTGTTTACAGCCGTAAGGACCGGCCCACATATCATAGCCTGCTTTGGTGGAGATCACCAGTTCATCACGGTAAGCACGCAGACCGTTATCGAGCACCCTGCCGAAATTTTCCTCAGCCGAACCGTTATAGGGGTGACCATAGTTATTGGCAAGGTCAAAGTGGGTAATACCGAGATCAAAGGCTGTGCGGCACATCTCTTCAACATTTGCGAAGCTGTTGCCGTAGCCGAAATTCTGCCACAGACCCAGCGATACGGCAGGCAGTTTCAGACCGCTCCTGCCACAGCGGTTATAGACCATTTTTTCATAGCGTTTTTCATTTGCAGTATACATTTTGGAGTATCTCCTTTCATTTTTACAATCCCTCTATACAGAAAATGATAGCATATTTCCCCCGAAAATGGAAGTGATTATGCTATCATTTGCTTAACCTATCCTATAATTCTTTTCATCAGGTGTCTGGTGTGACCGAGATCTCCTCATCGTTGAAATATATCCTGTATCTGCCATCACCAAATCTCAGATCATCGCCCTTAGCAGAAGTTATGCCGTCAAGCTGAGTATTCAGCTTTATCCGGCTGTCGGTATTATTCATTTCAAGCTGAGTCCTGCCTGCAAGTCCGCCAAAAACGTAAGCACGCTGACCTGCCGCCATAACATTCATCGAGAGATTTCTGATATCTACCTTGCTGTCATTCCACAGCGAGCCGAAAACAGTCATACTGTCAGAACGGACATCTGCCATATAGTTTGAATTGAACAGTTCGATATTCGACCTGCCGTTGAGCGAACCAATACACGCAACTTCTTTGCCGCCTGTGATGGTCTTGAAACTCATGCCGTGAAGTTTGAGTTCAGCATCGCCGTCACGACTGCCTATCATAACGCCCTGTGCGATAGTGACATTCAGGTCGATGCCGCAGTTGCGTATATCGAGGTCGGTCGAACCTGTCAGAGCGCCAATAGCGACACCACTGTTGCTGTTCACCAGCAGGTGGAAAACACCGCGATGGATATCTATCTCACCGCCCAGCCCCGAACCGATGCAGGTACCCGATTCGCCGTAAGCAGTTATACTGTACTCAACATCGGCTGAGAAAGATATTCTGCCGTGACGCATATTTCTGTGTCCGCCGATACCGTAGTAGCTTGAAGTATTGATATCTATCTCCAGTGCGCCGATGCCTGTGAAAGTCAGTTCCGAACTTTCGGGTACAAGAATGCCGCCATCTTTCAATTTGCAGTCACCGAATATCGAAAGTTCGACCTCACAATTTTCGCCCAGACTGATGCAGGGACGGTTCTTGCTGTTGGCGAGATGAGCGCTCTCCAGCGAGAGTTTGCCTTTATAACCGTCATCTATCTCGATATTGACACGCGAGTCCAGCGACGGCTCACCGACCAGAGTGATATCGCCAGCCTGTTCGGACGGCATTATGCGCAGGCACCTGTAGCCGTGTTTTTTTAGCTTTTCAAGCAGTACGCGCTCAGTGCCCTCGACTTTATAGACATGTGTTTCCTTGCCATCGATACGCTGCTGCTGATATCGCCTTATCTCCTGTTTGATCTCGTAGGGGATATCGGCTGTCAGTTCGGCTGAGGGTCTTGCCGTGTAGAAGCCCTGTATCAGATCGACGCCCATCAGTATGACAGTTTTCAATTCCATGCTCGTTTCGACACCCTCTGCAAGCGCAAGTATGTTATTATCGTGGCAGAATTCGATGATGTCACGGACAAAGTGGCGCTTTTTGGGATCGATATTTATTTCGCTGAGCAGTGAGCGGTCGATCTTTACAAAATTCGGCGTATACCTCAGCAGATTGCTGGCATTTGAATAGCCTGTGCCATAATCATCGACCGCTATACGCACATTAAGACTGCCGTACCTGTCTTTGAGGACAGTCAGCTGTCCCTCGTCAGCTTCGGCGCTCTCAGTCAGTTCTACCACTGTGCAGTCGGCGTGCTTTTTCAGCAGTTCGCTGATCTTAGCCACATCTTCTTCGCATAGCCTGACATCAGGTATACTATTTATAAATACAGACCTGCCGCAAAGTTCATCTTTTTTCTGTTCGATCAGCCCCAGCACATTCAGGAAAGTCGCACGTTCGACATCTTCAAGTCTGTCTTTGAGTGCAGCATATTTCAGTATATGGAAAGGCGTCATTTTAGGGTCACCTGCCGAACGCATAAGCGCTTCGTAGGAAAAGATCTCTCCATTCACCGCACTGACGATCGGCTGGAAATGATATTTCAGCAGATTGCCGTCAATGATCTCTTCGACCAGTTTAAGTTCTTTCTTTTCTTCATCGGTAAGGCACGCCAGGCGCCTGTTTCTCACTGCGTCCCTGTCGGCAGCATCAACGCAGAGCATTCTGCCGCCAAGTCGATAAAGCGCAACTTTCAGTTCACCTATATCATCACATTCAAACTCTTCGGCGGCAGATTCAATGACTTTTGCGAGTTCTTCTTCAGTCCTGACTTCGGCAAAATTAACAGCCAGTTCGGTCAGTATGCGGATATCCTTTTTATCCACCCAAACTCCTCCCCTCTATAAATAGAGATACCGATTTTATTATATTTTACCAGATTTTTGTCATCAAGTCAATAGCATATTATGAAAATTAATAATCTCAGGAGCAAATTCATGCGCAAAAAATGGTTTGATCGGTCAGAATTTGTCACAGTGCGGTTTAGCAGTCCTTATTTTAGGACTAGTATAAATCTGACATCGCATTATCGGGGTATTTTCACAAAAATGTCAAAAACAGGTTTTGATTATCGCCAAAATTTGAGAGTTAATTTCTTCACATTTGTTTAATTATACGAAATTATACGATACTACTTGACGAGGGCGGCAAAGTGTGATAAAATACCAAATCGAAAGAAGTTTAAGTTAAATTGCGAGAGTATGAACTTGTATTAACCGAAAGATGAAGAATGTAATGCGGTTAAGGAAGGAGAGGTTCAGTATGGTAAAGAATGAAGTTATGATGGAACATCGCGGGGTAGACCCCAGCTGTTTCAGGCGCGGCAAACTGCGTATACACGCAGAAAAGGCTGACGAACTCAAGGGCATCACCGAGATATACATGCGTGCGCTGGGTGAGAACGGTGCGTGGGATCTGGCAACGAAGAGTCTGGAGAAAAGCAACGTGAAGATAGTTGATTTCAAATACAACGGCACCATCTCTTTTATGCACGAGATATCTAAACTGCGTTTTCCTGCAAGGTACAGCATCAGGACTGAGTGGGATATATGACCTGTCAAAAATTGCGGGTGTCAAAATAATTTCTGAAAATAATGAGGGAAGTCGATGTGACTTCCCTCTTATTTATTATCCTGATATGTTTTTTTCAGTTCACGGGTGCCGCGCCATATCATGAAAAGTGAAATGACCAGCACTGTTATGGTAACTGCCCCTCCCATAAGACAATGCCATTAAGCTAACAAAAACCAATCTCACCTAACCTCCCACGACCATCTTCACAAATAATTTTAGGCGCAGCAAAGCTGACAGTCCACAAGAACTGCCTTGATAAATATGGG
>Ga0129310_1000808_pt1 | contig 32954 bp, 33 predicted proteins | sample Go1ome_2_FD_94433 | JGI IMG/M metagenome (GOLD analysis project Ga0129310, IMG submission 94433) | Western lowland gorrila individual fecal microbial communities from Wisconsin, USA - Go1022A metagenome | ecosystem: Host-associated > Mammals > Digestive system > Large intestine > Fecal | place... | reverse complement strand
TACATTCTTACCGAATTTCTTTGGCATGAAATAGTAACCTACTGTTCCTACCAATAACACAGCAATTAAAATAACCAGAATACGCAGTTCCTTTTTCATACACTCTTTACCTCCACAAATTTCGATTTGTTGAATCGAGTATAGCATATTGCGAACAAAAGAAAAAGGCTTAGATGCGAATGCATGATGCTATCCCGCATTGACAAAACAGCGCAGAATCGGTACAATAAAACATAGCTATCCGCAAATTTTTTGCATGAGAATAAAGGAGCGTTTTTCTATGCCGAGCAATAAAGTCCGCACCCGTTTTGCGCCGTCGCCCACGGGTTATATGCACGTTGGCAACCTGCGCACTGCCCTGTACACCTACCTGATGGCAAAGCACGAGGATGGCACCTTCATCCTGCGCATCGAGGATACCGACCAGGGCCGCTATGTGGAGGGTGCGGTGGATGTCATCTACAACACCCTGCGGGAGACCGGCCTGCTGTGGGACGAAGGCCCGGACATCGGCGGCCCCGTGGGCCCCTATGTGCAGAGTGAGCGTATGGGCATGTTCAAGCAGTATGCCGAGCAGCTGGTGGCCGAGGGCAAGGCATACTATTGCTTCTGCACCGAGGAGCGTCTGGAGGCCCTGCACGCCGAGCAGCGCGCCAACGGCGAGATGACCCACTACGACGGCTGCTGCCGCGACCTGCCCAAGGAGGAAGTGGAAAAGCGTCTTGCCGCCGGGGAACCCTATGTTATCCGCCAGAAGATCCCCCGCGAGGGCGTGACCGGCTTCGACGATGTGGTGTACGGCCACATCGAGGTGAACAACAGCGAGATGGACGACCAGATCCTCATCAAGACCGACGGCATGCCCACCTATAACTTTGCCAACGTGGTGGACGACCACCTCATGGGCATCACCCACGTCATTCGCGGTAGCGAGTATCTCTCCTCCACCCCCAAGTATAACCTGCTGTATCAGGCCTTTGGCTGGGAGATCCCCACCTATATCCACTGCCCGCCGGTGATGAAGGACGCCCAGAACAAGCTGTCCAAGCGCAACGGCGATGCCAGCTATCAGGATCTGGTGGCAAAGGGCTACCTGACCGAGGCCGTGCTGAACTACATCTGCCTGCTGGGCTGGAGCCCCAAGGGCGAGTATGCCGAGCAGGAGATCTTCTCCCTGCCGGAGCTGGTCAAGATCTGGTCCCCGGACGGCATCTCCAAGTCTCCCGCCATCTTCGATCCCCTCAAGCTGCGGGCCATCAATGCGGAATATATCCGCCGCCTGTCTCCCGAGGAGTTCCAGAAGAAGGCGGAGCCGTGGATCGATCAGGCCGTGCACACCCCCATTGACAAAAAGCTGCTGTGCGCCAATCTGCAGCCCCGGTGCGAAGTGCTGGGCGAGATCCCCGAGCAGCTGGATTTCTTTGACGCCATGCCGGAGTATGATGTGAGCCTGTATGCCAACAAAAAGCAGAAGACAACCCCGGAAACGGCCAAGGAAGCGCTGGAAGCCCTGCTGCCTGTACTCAGCGACGAAGCGCTGGACTTTGCAGACCGCGATGCCGTCTTCGATGCCTGCAAGGCCAAGGCCGAGGAGCTGGGCAAGAAGAACGGTTGGCTGCTCTACCCGCTGGGCATTGCCCTGTCCGGCAAGCAGCGCACCCCCGGCGGCGGCACCGACCTTGCCTGCATGATGGGCCGTGAGACCACCCTTGCCCGCGTCAATGCGGCAATTGAAAAGCTGAACGGCTGATTTTTTGCAAAATAACACAAAGCTCTGCGGTGTTTTTGGATGCCGCAGGGCTTTTTTGCGTCTTTGGGCCGGTTTGCGGGAGAACACTGCACTGCGCTAAAAATCGCCGCCGCCCCGCGCTACAGTATATGCAGAAAGCGCGGGGCACAGAACAACAGGACCCCGCCGGAAAGCGGGGAGTTTTTATGACAGAGCGGATGGGTCTGGTAACAGCAGGACGGCAGGATGGGCGTTCGGCGGCATTGGCACGGCGGGCAGAGCTGCGCCCGGCAGCCCGCAGGCTGGCGGCGGTGGCAGTGGGATTTGCAGGCGGCTGGGCCGTTCTGTACGGGGCGCTGATGCCCTTTGGTCTGGGCTTTGTGCTGGGCTTTGCAGAGGACTGCTTTGCCCCCTGTGCGGCAGGTGCGGCGCTGGGGATGCTGCTGCACGGGTTTGGCGCACTCTCGCTGCGCAGCGTCTGTATGCTGTGCGCATTGGGCGCTGCAGTGGCGGCACGGTGGATGGGAGCCAGAAAGCTGGCCCCGGCTGCGCTGGCGGGCTGCGGCACGCTGGTCGGAATGGCGCTGTGCTTTGCCTTTGGCGGAGAAGGGAGGGAGCTGGTGCTCTACAGTGCGGCAGATGCCCTGTTGGCTGCAGCCATCGGGTTCTGTCTGCGGCAGTTCGCGCCCGAAAAGCCGGGTGCCGGGATGCTTCTGGTGGGGGCTGCGGCGGCAGCGGCGCTGGGCAGTGTACAGCTGTGGCAGCTGCAGCCGGGCGTGATTGTCTGCGCGGCACTGGAACTGTACCTGTGCAGCAAGGCACAGGTCAAGGCGGCCCTTGCCGCCAGCGCGGTGCTGGGGGCAGCCCTGTGCGCCGCAGACCCTGCCCTCAGCTTTGCGGCGGCAGGCCTTGCCTGTGCCACGGCGGCAGCAGTCGTGCTGGCACCCGGGCGGCGGATGGAAGCAGCCGCGGCCTATGCGGGCGGCTGCGTGACCGGCGCACTCTGCGTCCAGCCGCCCGGAAGTGCGTTCCAGTACCTGCTGAACGTCTGCATCGGCATCACGGCGATGGCATTGATGCCGGCGCGGTGGCTCGTGCCGGAGCCGGAGGACAAGACGCCGCCCCGGCAGGCACAGCGCCCGCAGTACAGCGCTGCCGCTACCCGGCTGGAACAGGTATCCCAGAGCCTTGCATCGCTGGCCGAGACCGTGAACGATGTCTACGATACGCTGCCGCACCGGCGTGAAAATTTCCGGTGGGTGATCGACAACACGCATGATACCCTTTGTTTTAACTGTGGGCGGCGGGATACCTGCTGGAAACAGGAATATGCCGCCACGCTGGAGGGGATGGAGGCACTGCGCCCGCTGCTGGAGCAGAACGGCGGGCTGGAAACCGCCCAATTGCCCGGGCAATTATCCCGCTGCATCCACCCGGCGGCACTGTGTGCAGCCGCAAGCCGCTCCTTTGCGCTGTACCGAAGCCGCAGGGAGGCCCGCCTGCACGCGGAAGCCATGCGCACTGCCCTGACCGAGCAATACAGCGCGGTGGCCGAAGCGCTGGGCGTGCTGGGGGAGCAGCTGGGCCGCCCGGGAGACCCGGAACCTTACAGCTCCGGGCGGGTGGCGGACTTTTTTGCAGGCCTTGGCACCCCGCCGCAGGAGTGTGCCGTTACGCTGGACGACTTGGGCCGCACCCACGCGGCGGTCACGCTGCCGCGCACCCGTTTTTCCGCGCAGGAGCTGGCCGCACTGGCCGGGGAGGTGGGCCGCATCTGCCGCCGCACGCTGGAAGTGCCGCAGGTGCTCTCCTGCAAGGGGATGACCACCCTGCTGTTCTGTGAAAAGCCTGCCCTGCGGGCGGTGTTCGGCATGGCGGGCGCGGCGGCGCGGGGCAGCATTTCCGGCGATGCGGTGCAGCAGTTCTGCAGTCCGGCAGCGGCACAGATGATCCTGTGCGACGGCATGGGCACCGGCCGGCCTGCGGCGGTGGACGGAAACCTTGCCGCAGAACTCACCGCCCGGCTGCTGAAGGCGGGGTTTACTGCGGAGCTGGCGGCAAGACTGGTCAACGTGGCCCTTGCTCTCAAGAGCGAGGATGAGAGCGGGGCTACGCTGGATCTCATCAGCGTGGACCTTTACACCGGTACGGCAAGGCTCTTCAAGGCCGGGGCAGCGCCGGGGTTCCTTGTGCACGGCGGGCGGGTGCGGGCAGTGGGGGACGCCAGCCTGCCGGTAGGGATCCTGAGCGGGGTGAACGGCCAGAGCCGGGTGGTGCATCTGACGGCCGGGGATTACGCGGTGCTGGTATCGGACGGCCTTCTGGTGGATGGCCCGGGCTGGGTGGCAAAACAGCTGGAGCTCTCGGCGGCAGCAGGGGAGCCGCCGGAACAGATCGCAAAGACGCTGGTGGAGACGGCCCGTGTGCGTGCCCAAAAGACCGGCAGGCCGGACGACATCACGGCGGCGGTGCTGCGGCTGGAAAAGTGCTGAGTTCACACAAACTTCGTTGATTTTCGGCAGGGAAGAAGGTATACTATGGAAGCATAGAAACAAAACGGGAGGGCAGAAAGATGCTTACCATTACCGTGGCGCAGGACGGCAGCGGCGATTTTGCTTCGGTGTCCGAAGCAGTGCTGGCCGTGCCGTATGACTGCAGGGCAGAGATCCATATCGGGCCGGGCACTTACCGGGAAAAGCTGGTCTGCGAAAAACAGGACATTGCTCTGCTCGGTGCAGGCATGGACGAGACCCGCATCGTGTGGGGCGACGGCGGCAGGCTGCCGCACCCGGACGGCAGGCCCACCCATACCTTCCGCAGCTACACGGCGTTTTTCAGCGGAGAAGGTCTGCGGGTGGAAAACTTGACCATCGAGAATGATGCTGGTCCCGGGGCCGAGGTGGGTCAGGCTGTTGCGGCTTACGTGGACAGCGCCCGCGCGTTTTTTGCGGATGTGCGGCTGCTGGGCAATCAGGATACTCTGTTCTGCGCCCCTCTGCCGGAGAAGGAGCGGGAGAAGGACGGCTTTCTGGGCCCGCGCGGCCTTGCGCCCCGCCGCCCGACTGCCCAGTATTACCGGCACTGCCAGATCGCAGGGGACATCGATTTCATCTTTGGCGGTGCGGACGCCCTGTTTGAGCAGTGCACCATCCGCACCGTGAACAATCACCTGCCCGCCAGCTATGTCACAGCTCCCTCGGGCCGTGCCGATGGCCTCGGGTTTGTGTTCTGGGACTGCGACTTTGTTTCGGACGACTGCCCGGCGGGCACGGTATTTCTGGGCAGGCCATGGAGGCCCACCGGAAAGACTGCTGTGCTGGACTGCCGTCTGGGAGCCCACATTGCACCGGAAGGCTTTTCGCCCTGGCAGAGCCGCACCGACTCGGACCTTGCCTGCTTTGCGGAAGCGGGCAGCACCGGTGCGGGCGCAGCAGCGCGCGGTGCATGGGTGAAACAGCTGGACAGCCAGCAGGCCGAAGAGCTGCTCAGATGTGCGCGGAAACTTTGCAGACCGGAATAAAAGTGAAAAATATAAAATAAAGTATAAAACGGATTTGAAGGGTCTTCTATGAAAAAACTGCCGAATTTTGTCAAATGGCTCATCATTCTGGCGGCACTGGCTGCAATGGGCTGGATGATGTGGGCTGTGAACGATCGTGCCTCCCGGGTGGAAATGCCCGCACCGGATAATACATTCGGAATTTATCGCACAGCAGATTCCAATTCGTAATCGGCCCAGAAAAGCCAAAACGGCCTGCTGCAGCTGAGCAGCAGGCCGTTTTGGCTTTTCTGGGAGAACTCAGTTCCAGAGCCGGGAGAGCCGGTCCAGCAATGTGTCGGCCGGTGTACTGGCCCGGAGCGAAAGACCGGCCTTTTCCTTCAGGGTCAGGATGCGACGGACGCTCTCGTCAAGCCGTTCCTCGGAGATCCGGCCGGACTCCACGGCGGCAACGACACCGTCAAAGGCTTCCTGCAGGTCGGCAGGGAGCAGAAGGAGATCGGCACCGGCATCCAGAGCGGCAATGGCAGCCTCTGCCGGAGAATAATGATCGGTGATGGCTTTCATGCCCAGCCCGTCCGCGCAGATCACGCCGGTAAAGCCAAGCTCGCCGCGCAGACGTTCGGTCAGCATCGTGTAGGAAAGCGAGGCCGGCAGGCCGTCCTCGGTGGCGTTGGGGGTCGTGATGTGTGCGGCCATGACCACATCGGCTCCGGCCGCAATGCCGGCCTCAAAGGGCAGCAGTTCCACCGCTTTCATCTCTTCCCATGTCTTTGTGCTGGTGGCGGTCCCGGCATGGCTGTCCTCAAGGGTGTCTCCGTGTCCGGGGAAATGTTTCAGCGTGCAGAGCATCCCGGCTTCATGGAAGCCCTGCACCGCAGCACGGACCATCCCGGCGGTGACGTCCGGGTCGGAGGAAAAGGCGCGGCGGCCGATGACCGGGTTCAGGGGGTTGGAGTTGACATCGGCGACGGGGGCAAGGTCCAGATTGAAGCCGTAATGCTTCAGGTAGCCGCCGATGGTGCGTCCCATGGTCCTGGCCTGCTCGGGATCGCCGGTGGTGCCGATGGCGGAAGCACTCGGGAATTTCGGCAGGTCGAAGGCAGAGCTGTTTGCCAGACGTGCCACCGGGCCGCCCTCTTCATCCACCGCGACCAGAAGGCTGTTCCCGGCGGAATGCTGAAAATCCCGGATCAGTGCGGTCATCTGGGACTGGCTGGAAATATTGGTGGCAAACAGCACGATACCGCCCACCGGGTAGGAGCGCAGATGCTCCCGCATGGAGCAGGTCAGCTTCATGCCGCCGGAGCGCTGCTCAAAATCCAGCGCTTCCGGCCGCACGGCAAACAGCTGGCCTACCTTTTCCCGCAGAGTCATGGAGGCGAGTGCAGCTTCCACTTCATCCGAAGCGGCTCCTGCCGCGGGGGGCATCCCGGCCAGCAGTGCCAGACTGACGATGGCGACCGCCGCTCTTTTCCAAAATTGCTTCATGAAGGCTCCTCTTGCTTTTGACGATATCTTATTCTATCATCTTTTCCCCGGGATTTTCACCGCCTCTGTCTTCCACCGTTTTCTTTTCGTTGGCGGGCAGATCGTTCATGACGAACCAGAATGTGGTGCCCATGCCAATGGCGCTCTGCACGCCAAAGCGGAAGCCGTGCTGCTGGAAGATCGCCTTTGTGATGGAAAGACCAAGGCCGGTGCCCTGCTTTCCGGCGTCGGAGCGGGAGCGGTAGTACCGGTCGAAGATATAGGGCAGGTCGTCGGCGGCAATGCCGGGGCCGTGATCCTCCACCTCGATCCGCACGCCCTCGGTGCAGCGCTGGGCCCGCAGGATGAAGATGCCGTCTTTGCCGATATGGTGCATGGCGTTGCCCAAAAGGTTGTGCAGTGCACGCTGCATCATATCCGGGTCGGCGTAGACCGGCAGCTCCTCGTCCGGCAGTTCCAGCTTCAGCTGCCAGCCGTTCTGGGCGCAGATGGCGTCGTAGCGCTCGCTCACCTCGTCACACAGCTGAGCCATGTCAAAGTGCACGCGCTCACATTTTGCCGCGCCGCTGGTCACCTTGCTCAGCTCCATCACGCTGGAGACCAGCGCGGTCAGACGGTCGGTCTCATCCACGATAATGTTCATCTGTTCATCGCGGTGGGCCTTGTCATCGCCGGTAATGTCGCGCACCGTCTCGGCGTAGCCTTTGATGAGGGTCAGCGGGGTGCGCAGGTCGTGGGAGACGTTGGCCAGCAGGTCGCGCTGCATCTGTGAAGAGCGCTGCACCTCGTTTGCCATGTGGTTGAAGTCCTGTGCCAGATCGCCCAGCTCATCGCTGCGGCGGGTGTCCACCTGCACGGCGTAGTTGCCCATTGCCATCTGGCGGGCAGCGCTGGAAAGCTGGCGCAGCGGTTTTGTGAACCACTCGCTGAACAGCCACCCTGCCGTCATGGCAAAGGCGAAGATCACGGCTGCTGCCATGGGCAGCACGGTACTCAGGATCTTGCCTGCCTCGGCCACATGCACAAGACTGGTGGTGACAAGCACGGTGTATTCGCCGCCGGCCGTGTTGCGCCCCACCAGCAGCTGGGCGGAGCCGGACAGCCGCGGCGGATTCAGGGTCTGCACAAAGCCGCCGGTGGTGCGGCATTTTTTGCGCATGGCCACGGCGGTGGAAACGATCATGTCGTTGTTGGCAGAGTCGGAAAGCAGCGTTTCGTGCAGGTTGCAGTAGGACTGGTTCTCGATCTTGTAAATGGTGCGCATGGTGGAATCCGAGATATCCACGCAAAAGCTGTTCAGAGAACCGCTGGCGTACAGCTGGGTGGCCAGCCGGTCAAAAAAAGACGTGTTTACAGAAAGCCGGCCAAAGGACCAGGAGGAAAGCGTTTCGCCCTCCGCAAGGGCTTTATCCAGATCTGCCGTGATGTTTTCGGCTTGCATGGTCAGCTGCTTTTCAATATGCTTGGTGTACAGCGGTTCCAGCAGCTGGGTGGACAGAAACCACACCAGTGCCAGCAGGAACAGACAGATACAACACAAAAACCACATCAGCTGACCGCGGATGCCGGGAGAGTGACGGTGCCGCATGAACCCTACACTCCTTTATCAGCGCGTTGCGTCGGGGTCGAATTTGTAGCCGATGCCCCACACGGTAGCAATGTAGCTGCGGCACTTGCCCAGATGGCCCCGCAGCATTTTGACATGGGTATCCACCGTGCGGTCCTCGCCGAAGTAGTCGTAGTTCCACACCTTCTGCAGGATCTTTTCACGGCTGAGGGCGATGCCCTTGTTGGAAGCAAGGAACACCAGCAGGTCGAACTCCTTGGGGGTCAGGGCGACCTCCTCGCCGGAAACACGCACCGTGTGGCTGGCGGTGTCGATGGTCAGCTCGCCGAAGGTCATGGTGTCGGAGGCGGCAGCGGGCTTTGGCATGGTGCGGTTCAGCACCGCTTTCACGCGGGCCACCAGCTCCCGGGGCGAGAACGGCTTGACCACATAGTCGTCTGCACCGCCCTCAAGGCCCGCCAGCTTGTCGTATTCCTCGCTGCGGGCGGTCAGGATGATGACCGGCGTGTTGATGTGGCGGGCACGCATCTCCCGCAGGCAGGTCATGCCGTCCATGAACGGCATCATCAGATCCAGAATGACCAGATCAAAGGCCCCGCCGGAAAGCTGTGTCAGCGCAGCAGTGCCGTCAGCGGCCTCTTCACAGATGTAACCGGAATATTGTAAATGTTCACGGATCAGCTCGCGGATACGCGGCTCATCGTCAACGATCAGGATCTTAGCCATAGTACACAGTCCCCTTCCTCGAAAATAGACTTCATCTCTATCATATCATACAGCAAGAATAAAAAAAAGCTGTGAAGTTTGCGTGAACGCTTTTCAAAAAAGCATCGGCGGGGCAGAGTGCAGCCCTGCTGTCAGTATACCACAGAAAACCGGTCCTGCACAGCCGGAGTCTGCCGCGGGGGAAAACAAATGCCCTCCCGGATGGACCGGAAGGGCATCGCTCCGCAGAACGATCAGGAAAGTCACTCAGCCGCTTCAATGCGCACAAAGCGCGGCTGCACCCTGCCGTTCCGCTCCACGGTCTCACACCACATGGCGGCCGGGCGCACCCAGAGGCCGCGCTCACCGTACAAAGCGCGGTACACCACCATTTCCTCTTCGGTCTCGCTGTGCCGGGCCATGCCCAGCACCTCGTATTCGTTGCCTTTGAAATGCCGGTAGCGGCCCGGCAGAACGTTGTATTTGAATGGTTCCATTTTCATCCTCGATTCCGGTCATTTGTGCACGATGTTATCACCAAACGGATTATAGCATATTTTCGTGCAGCAAAAAAGGCTTTTGCGGGAAAGATGCGGAAAGAGGTCTGCGGCGGATGCTTGCACTGCCGCGCCGCAAATGCTATACTGAAACGATAAGGGCAGGCAAACCTGCCAAGACTGCTGACAAACAAAGGAAATAGCCCTATGAGGATCGGACTTGTTGAATTTCTGCTCATCCTTGCCATTGCGTCGCTCACCATCGGGCCGCAGGTGGCATTGTTCGTGGACCGCTGGCTGCGGCGGGCAAACCGCGTCAATGCCAGAGCCGCCCGCCGCCGGGCAGAATATGCCGCGCAGGCGGCTGCCGAGCGGGACGCCCTGCTCAAGCGATTCCGCACGGCCAGCACGGTGTTTGGCGTGTGCATTCTGCTGGCGCTGGTGTATACACTGGTGTTCCGGCCCATCGATACGCCGCCGCAGGCGTACGATGCCCCTGCTGTGCGGCAGGATACCGGCGCGGCGCAGACGGCCCTTGCGGCCGACGATAAGGGCACGCTGGATCTGGGCGAGTATCAGGGCGTGGACTGCATCCGCGCCCGGGACGGCCTTGTGTATGCTGCGGCCTGCGATGGTGCCGCGCTGAAAAAGTGCAGCAGCGACCTTGTGCGCACCGATGGCGGTCACACGGCGGCGGTGCTGACAGTGGACGGAGAGCTGACCGGCTTTGCCTTTGACGGCAGCGGAGACCTGTGGCTGAGCATCCTCACGCCCGGCGGCGGCAGTCTGTGCCGCGCCGCCCACGACAGCTGGGGCACGGCGGTGGAGCAGGTGGTGACCCAGATCGACGGTGCACCGCTGGGGGCCGTCTCGGCGGTGGAAGCCGCGCCGGACGGCCGGATCTATTTTGCGGTTGCTGCCGCTGCCGGTGCCGCGGACGGGCTGGAGAGCACTCTGCGTACCGAACTGCTGGCCCACACCGGCACCGGCTGTGTGTATGTGTACGACCCGGCGGCACGCTCGGTGCAGAAGGTGCTGGGCGGCGTGGCCGGTGCGGCCGGTCTGGCGCTGAGCCCGGACGGCAGCACCCTGTATGTCTCCGACCTTGCAAACCGCTGTGTGTGGAGGGTGAGCGCTGACGCGCAGGACCTGACCGCAGGCGGAAAGAACTGCAGCAGCTTGGTCTCCGGCCTGCCGGGGTATCCCGGTGCACTGGCGATGGACCCGGACGGGACCCTGTACATCGGCTACCGCTGGGCCCGCAGCAGCTGGCTGGAAAAAAATGCAGGCAGCACCCTGCTGCGGGGCATCGCCCTGCGTGCAGGCCGGAATCTGCAGGAAAAGCTGTTCAACCTGCCTGCGGACGCCCCCTGCACCGAAGCGGTGGATATCGCAGACGGCAGCTGGCAGCGGATGGTCTCCGGCCGGGGCGCAGGCAGCGTGACGGCGCTGTGCCCGGTGGAAAGCAGGCTGTATCTCGGCCTTGCAGGCAGCGAAAAGGTGCGCAGTGCAAATCTTTGATTTTTGATAAAAAACGAGGTGTTTTTTATGACAGAGGAATTCAAAAAACAGATCGAAACCGAGGCGCAGCAGGCCGTGACAGAGCTGCTGGCGCAGGCTAAGCTGAAAAAAGGGGACGTGTTCGTAGTGGGCTGTTCCTCCAGCGAGATCGTAGGCGGGCACATCGGCAAGGATTCCAGCCTCGAGGCGGCACAGGCCGTATATGCAGGCGTGGCACCGGTGCTGGCCGAAAACGGCATCTGGCTGGCCGCGCAGTGCTGTGAGCATCTGAACCGCGCCATCATAATTGAGCGGGAAGCCGCCGAAAAATACGGCTGGGAAGAGGTGTGCGTGGTGCCCCGCCCCCATGCAGGCGGCAGCTGGGCCACCACCTGCTGGAAGAGGTTCCGGGAGCCGGTGGCAGTGGAGGAGATCCGCGCCCACGCAGGCATTGATATCGGCGGCACCCTCATCGGGATGCACCTCAGAAGGGTGGCAGTGCCGGTGCGGCTGAGCCTTTCAAAGATCGGCGAAGCGAACATCCTGTGCGCCCGCACCCGCCCGAAGCTCATTGGCGGCGAGCGCGCCAAGTATACCGAGGAGGACTGAGCATCATGGCAGAAAAGAATCTGGAACAGATGAAGGAAGCCGTGGCAGAGATCCGGGAAAAGATGGCAGCCGCGGCCCGTGAAGCAGGCCGCGACCCGGCAGCGGTGCAGCTGTGCGCTGCCTGCAAGACCCGCACTGCACAGACGGTGGCCGCAAGTGCCGCCCTGCCCATCGATGTGTTTGGCGAGAACCATGTGCAGGAGCTGTGCGCAAACTTTGACGCCGGTGCCTACTGCGGCAAGCCCAGCCACTTTATCGGCCATCTGCAGACCAACAAGATCAAAAAGGTGCTGGGCCGCGCCAGCCTCATCCAGAGCGTGGACAGTGAGCATCTGCTGAATGCCATCGAGAAGGAAGCAGCCAAGGCCGGCATCGTGCAGAACGTGCTGCTGGAGGTGAACATCGGCGGGGAGGAGAGCAAGACCGGCGTGGCACCGGAAGCACTCTGGCCGCTGCTGGATGCCGCTGCCGCACAGGAGCACATCCGGGTCAAGGGGCTGATGGCCATTCCGCCCGTGAACGACGATGATACCCGCAACCGCCGCTATCTGGCCGAGGTGTACAAGCTGTTTGTGCAGGCGGGTGAACGCGGCTATTCCAACGTGTCCATGGAGACCCTCTCCATGGGCATGAGCGGCGACTTTGAAAACGCCATCCGGGAGGGTGCCACCCTCGTGCGCATCGGCACCGCTATCTACGGCGAACGGGATTACAGTAAAAAGTAAGAGAACGAACCCTCTCCGTCATTGCTGCGCAATGCCACCTCCCCCGAAAGGGGGAGGTTTTGTACAGCTTCCCGAAAGATGCAAAGGCTCCCCCTCTCGGGGGAGCTGGCGAACGAAGTGAGCCTGAGAGGGTTTTACAACAGGAGGAACCATGTCAAAAACCAAGATCAACGACCCCGGGGCGCACCACGCAGGCAGCGGTGCGCTGATCCGGCGGTTTCTGCCCTATCTGGCAAAGTACAAAAAGACCCTGTTTCTGGATCTGTTCTGTGCAGCGCTGACCACCCTGTGTGATATCGTGCTGCCCAAGATCATGAGCACCATCACCAACGCCGCCATGGGCGTGGGCATCACCCTGACGGCGGGCATCGTGCTGCGGCTGGCGGCACTCTATTTTGTGCTGCGCATCATCGATGGTGCAGCCAGCTACTATATGTCCAGCATCGGCCATATCATGGGCGTCCATATTGAGACCGACATGCGCCGCGATGCCTTTGACCACCTGCTGAAGCTGGATCACACCTACTACAACAACACCAAGGTGGGCACCATCATGGGCCGCATCACCAACGACCTGTTCGATGTGACCGAGTTTGCCCACCACTGCCCGGAGGAATTTTTCATTGCGGCCATCAAGATCGTGGTGTCCTTTGTCATCCTGTGCCGGGCCAGTGTGCCGCTGACGCTGGCGGTGTTCGCCTGCGTGCCGCTGATGGGGGTGGTATCGGTATACCTGAACGGACGTCTGCGGGCACGGTTCCGCCAGCAGCGCGTGCAGATCGGCGAGCTGAACTCCACCATTGAGGACAGCCTGTTGGGACAGGGCGTCGTAAAGGCCTTTGCCGCCGAGGATGAGGAACGGGAAAAGTTCGCCAAGGGCAACCGGGAGTTCGAGGAGATCAAGACCCTCGGCTACTACGCCATGGGTGCCTTCAACACCTCCACCCGCCTGTTCGACGGCCTGATGTATCTGGTGGTCATTCTGGCAGGCGGCCTCTCGCTGGTGTACGGCAGGATCACCGCCGGTGACATGGTGGCCTATATGCTGTACGTCACCACCCTCATTGCCACCATCCGCCGCATCGTGGAGTTTGCCGAGCAGTTCCAGCGCGGTATGACCGGCATTGAGCGCTTTGCCGAGATCATGGACACCCCTGTGACCATCGGCGACGCCCCGGACGCGGTACTGCTGCAGCCCGGCCCCGGCGACATCCGGTTTGAAAACGTCAGCTTTGAGTACCCGGACGACCACAACAAGGTCCTGCACAACGTCAGTCTGGATATCCGGCCGGGCGAACGGCTGGCGCTGGTCGGCCCCTCGGGCGGCGGCAAGACCACCCTGTGCAACCTCATCCCCCGCTTCTACGAAGTGACCAGCGGCCGCATCCTGATCGACGGGCAGGATATCCGCCATGTCACCCTGAAGAGCCTGCGGCAGGACATCGGCATCGTGCAGCAGGACGTGTATCTGTTCAGCGGCACGGTGGCCCAGAACATCGCCTACGGCAAGCCCGGTGCCACCCGCGAAGAGATCGTGGAAGCGGCGCGTCTGGCTGGGGCTGAAAAGTTCATTCTGGCCCTGAAGGACGGCTTTGACACCTACGTGGGCGAGCGCGGCGTCAAGCTCTCCGGCGGGCAGAAGCAGCGCATCGCCATTGCGCGGGTGTTCCTGAAGAACCCGCCCATCCTCATTCTGGACGAGGCTACCAGCGCACTGGACAACGAAAGCGAGATCCTGGTGGGCCAGAGCCTTGAAAAGCTGGCCCATGGCCGCACCACCCTTACCATCGCTCACCGCCTGACCACCATCAAGGACTACGACCGCATCCTTGTGCTGGGCGAAGAGGGCATCGTGGAGTCCGGCACCCATGACCAGCTGCTGGCAAAGCAGGGCGTCTACTACCGCCTGTGGAACCAGCTGCCGGGGGAAGATACGCTGTAACTGGAAAAATGAACACAAAGCTCATCACGCTGAGAAACTCCTGAGCAGGTTCGCACAAAATACCGCTGGTTTCAGCGGTATTTCTTTTTTGAGTAGAGGCAAGTTGAATAAAAGAAAAATTTTTTTTTGTGAAATAGTCAGAAAACAAGGATTGTATATTGACAAATGCATACGGGGGGGGGGTAAACTCTTTGACGAGAACCTGTCAGCGGTACGCGATACGAAATAACGGACTCACAGTGCCGCGGGGAAAAGCCATAAGGAGGAAAGTAAATTATGGATAAGATTTCTCGTCGTTCTTTTTTGAAGGGTGCAGGCATGACTGCACTGGCTGTTGCGGCAGTCGGTATGATGACTGGCTGCAAGGGCGAAGATGTTGTTCCGGATCCTCAGAAGGTTGATGTCGCTGTGATTTTCTGCCAGTCTGGCGTGGGCGTTGTAAGCGAGTTGCCCACCGGCAAGATTCAGGTGGTTGAAAAGGCAGCAGAAGCAGGTCAGGCAGCTGATAAGGCTGAAATTGAAAAACTGCTGGCCGATCAGAAAAAGTGGAAGCTGGACGAGACCGATCCGAGCAACCTGACAGTTCATCCTTCGAAAGATGCAGCTGACAAGGCAGATGATCTGGCACGGGCAGTTTTGAAGAGCGGTCTTAACTACTATGTCACGGTCAACGTTGCTGTGGATAAGAGTATTTGATAGCACAGAACAAATATAAAAAATGAATAAAACCAGCCCCTGATACAGTACGTATCGGGGGCTGGTTTTTTGCTTGAACGGCAGAGCTTCAATTTTTGTTCAGCAGTTTGCCTTCTGAGGAGGGCGTTATTCGCCCACGATCAGGCGCACAGAACCATAGATACCGGCATCGTTGCCAAGGATGGCGGGCACGATGGGGGTCTCACGGCAGGACTTGAAGGCATAGACCTTGAAGTGCTCCCGCAGCGGGGCAAACAGCACCTCGCCTGCGCGGGACACGCCGCCGCCCACCATGAACATCTCCGGATCCGCGGTGGCGGCAATGGTTGCCAGCGCCATGCCGAGGGTATCGGTCATCTCGTCCACCTCGCGGGCGGCAAGGGCATCGCCGCTGCGGGCGGCGTCAAACACATCCTTGGCAGCAAAGTCGGTGCCGCGCAGGGTGCAGGGGGTATCCGGATTCTCGTCCAGCAGCTTCTTCATGCAGCGCACTACGCCGGTGGCGCTGGAGTACTGCTCGAGGCAGCCGTGCTTGCCGCAGCCGCAGACGGCAGTCTCGTGGCGGTTCACCGTGATGTGGCCGATCTCGCCGCCGGCACCGTGGGTGCCATCGATGACCTTGCCGTTGACGATGACGCCGCCGCCCACGCCGGTGCCCAGTGTGACCATGACCGCGCTGCGGCAGCCCTTGGCCGCACCCATCCAGATCTCGCCCAGAGCGGCCACGTTGGCGTCATTGCCCACCAGGACCCGGATGCCGCCCAGCATGGTGCTCAGCTCTTCGGCTACGTTGTGCTTGCCCCAGCCGCCGAGGTTTGCGCAGATGATGGGCACGATGCGGCTGTCCAGCACAGGGCCGGGCACGCCCACGCCCACGCCTTCCACCTGAGCGGCGGCAAGGCCCTTTTCCTGCATCTTGCCCTGCACGGCAGCGGCCAGATTTTCCAGGATGTGTTCACCGGCGTTGGAGGTGTCGGTGGGAACTTCCCACTTTTCCAGCAGCTCGCCGGTGGTCTTGAACAGGCCGATCTTAGCGGTGGTACCGCCCAGATCGATGCCGAATGCGTATTCCTTCATAGTTCATTTACCCCTTCTGCGGCCCGGGGCCGCATTTTTCATTCATACAGCCAGTATAGCACACCCGCTCCGAAAAGAGCAGTGCCGCTGCGGATTTTCATGCAAACAGACGGAAAACGCAGTGGATATTTGGCACAAATGCCAGTACTCACCGCACGATGTTGGTCAGGCTGCCAATGCCGTCGATCTCGCAGCGCACCGTGTCGCCGGGCTTCAAAAACTGCGGCGGGTCCATGCCCATGCCCACGCCTGCCGGGGTGCCGGTGGCGATGATGGTGCCGGCCTTCAGGGTCATGCCCTGGGTCAGCTCGTGAATAACATGGTCGATGTCAAAAATCTGCAGCCCGGTGTTGGAGTCCTGCCGCTTTTCGCCGTTGACAAAGCTGCGGATGCCCATTTTGGGCGGATAGGTGTCAAATTCGTCTGCGGTAACGATGCAGGGCCCCATGGGTGTAAAGCCGTCCAGACTCTTGCCGAAATACCACTGCTTGTGGGCGGTCTGCACATCGCGGGCGGAAACGTCGTTCAGGATGGTGTAGCCGAACACATAGTCCTTCGTCTGTCCGGCGGGCACGTCCCGGGCGTCTCTGCCCAGCACCACAGCCAGTTCGCATTCGTAGTCCAGCTTCTGCACAAGGTCGGTGTGGGCTTCAATGAAGCCGCCGTCCGGCACAGCGCGGCTGACCCGCTTGGAAAAATAAATGGCGTCCTGATGCTTTGTGGCAAAGGCATCCGCAGAGTATTTCTCTGCCTCGTCCGAGTGGGCCATATAGTTGATGCCAAGGCACACCACGTCCTGCGCGGGGCAGGGGATGGGGCTTTGCAGCTGCACGGCATCGATGGGCAGGGCCGGGATGCCTGCAATGGCAAGCTGCAGCCCGGCCCGCACCTGCGGGGTCAGAAAGGGGATGGCGTCGGACAAGGTTTCATAGGAAAGGCCCAGCCAGCTCAGGGGCCAGACCTGTGTGCCGTCGGCAGAAAGAATGGCCGGATCTTCCACGCCGTCCGGCAGGCGGCAGGTAACAAAACGCATGTGGACTCCCTCCCTCAGTGGCGGTAGGCGATGGCGTTCCGGATGCGGTCGGCCTCAGCCTGCCCGGCCAGCTGGCGCACCAGCTCCAGCGCAAAGGGAATGGCACCGCCCAGACCGTAGCTGGTGGTGATATTGCCGTCCACGACGACCTCGGCATCCAGCACCTCGGCACCGGCCAATTTGTCTTGGAAACCGGCGTGAGCCGTGGCCTTTCTGCCTTCCAGCAGGCCCAGCTGTGCCAGCACGCTGGGGGCAGCGCAGATGGCGGCGACCTTTTTGCCCGTCTGTGCAAAGGAAACACAGGTGTCGGTGACGGTCTTGTTGGCGGCAAGGTTCGGGGTGCCGGGGATGCCGCCGGGCAGCACCACCATGTCCACATCCGAGTAATCGATGTCCTCTGCCAGTGCGTCGGCGGTGATGTGCACCTTGTGGCTGCTGGTGATGGCACGGTTGCCGGTGGCGCTGGCAATGGTCACCTCCACCTTGGCGCGGCGCAGCAGATCGACCACCAGCAGGGCTTCACACTCTTCGGTGCCCTCGGCAAAAAATACAACAGCTTTACTCATAAAAGTATCCCTCCTGTGAAGGTTTTCTCCGGAGAAAGGCAGCGAAAGGCCCCGCGCGGCGGGAACCGGCTGCTTCCCGGTCGGATGACAAAAAAGCCGCATGCCGCTCCGGGCGGCACGCGGCACAGCTTCTCATTTTTTAGCTTTTCCAGCAGATTTCTCCGCTTCCAGCAGGCCGCGCAGCACGCTGTCGTCGGCGCTGAGCACCCGGCTGACCCGGCTGATGATGGCACTGGACGCACCGGTCTTATCCATGATCTCGGTGTAGATGCGTTTGTCCACCAGCATTTCGGCAATGTTGTAGCGCTGCTCCATTGCGCTCAGCTCGGAATAGCTGCACACATCCTGTAAAAAGCGGTAGCACTGTTCCGGGGTCTTGAGCTGCAAAAATGCCTGATACAGACCGGACTGGCCGGTAGGATGATCTTTTGCCATGTCGTTCTCCTTTTTTGCAGATGCCGCCCACAGGCAGGCACTTTATTACACTACATTAGTGTAGAACAAACGAAGAAAAAATTCAATAGCATTTTGCGGTTTTCCGGCAGCAAAATCAGCCCAGAGTATGCTCAAACACCACTTCGTCCCGGGGAACGGTGCCGGTGTCCTGCTCGGCAGGCTTTAAATTGCGGTAGCGCAGTGCCTTGAAGAACTGCTGCACCGGCAGGGCCTTGGCGTGCACGGTGCACCACACACGGCCCTTGCCCTCGCCGCGGGCCAGCCGCTCGCAGGAGAGCACAATGTCCCGGCCCAGTGCCTTGCCGCGGTATTCGGGCCTGAGGTACAGGTGCATCAGATGCAGGGCAGTGTTCTCCATCTTCCACGCAAAGTAGCCGATGGTTTTGCCGCCCAGAACGACCAGAAAATAGTTCACATCGTTGTCGATGTCCGCTTCGATGGCGTCTGCGCTCTGCAGCTCTTCCACAAGGGTGTCCAGCTGCTTTGCGGGGTAATAGCGCTTGTACACCTCGTGCCAGAGCTCACTGGCAAGGTCGGCGGTGGCGTGGATGTATTTGGCCTTGGCGACCAGCTTGTAATCAGGCTTCATAGTTCTCCTTAAATTAAACTTTTACGATATAATCCGGCTTGCGGGGTGCGGCGGGCTTGGGGTCTGCGGCAGGATAGCCCAGAATGCAGTGGCCGACGCCGACCCAATCACCCTCGATGCCCCACTGCCGGAGCAGGGCCTTGCCCTCGTCGGATTCAAACTCTTCCTTTGCGCGGTTGATCCAGCAGCTGCCCAGCCCCAGCGAGGCTGCGGCCAGCATCAGATTGCCCATGACAAGGCTGCCATCCTGCACGGCATTCTTGGAACCGGCATCGGCCAGCACCACCAGAATGGTGGGAGCGCCGTACATGGGGTCGGTGTCCTTGCCCATGACAGCAGCGTTCATGCGGGTGAGCTGGGCGCGGGTGGCAGCGTCCTGCACCACCACGATCTTTGCGCTCTGGCGGCCCATGGCACTGGCGGCGTAGGTGCCGGCTTCCAGCACAGCATTCAGCTCTTCGTCGGTGATCTGCTCCGGCTTATAGGCACGGCAGCTGCGGCGGCTCTTAATGGTTTCCAAGGTTTCGTTGGTCATTCCAAATCCCTCCCTAAAAGCGTGTGCCTTTATTGTATCACAAGACGGGCCGGAGTGTAAAGAAATTCCCTGCAGAGACGGTTTTGTTGCGCGTAAACGTTATCGTTGCGGGAATCATGTCAAAATGCACAATAAAACGTAAAAAGATTATGGAAAAGCATCCTTGCTGCCAAAGGACAAATACGTTATAATAGGGCTACCAAACTGGAAAGGAGTCGTGCTCTATGGCAAAGGCATCGCAGGCAGTCATTCTGGAAAATGAATTTTATATCATCAAAGCCCCCAATGGAAAGGTGCTGGAAGTAAAGAACTTCAACACCGAGAACGGCGCGGCCATCCAGCTGTGGAGCTATGCAGGCCATCCGTGGCAGCAGTGGCAGTTTGTGGATGCAGGCGAGGGCCGCTGGCGCATCTGCAACCGCTTTACCGGCAAGATGATGGATCTGGCCCTTGGCGGTGTGGTGGAGGGCACATGGCTGCACCAGTGGGGCCGCACCAGCGGGCTGAGTCAGTGCTGGGCGCTGGAGCCCACCCGCAGCGGGCGCACCCGCATCCGCAATGTGCTGGCGGATAAATACATCGACCTTGTAGGTATGAACACCGCCAACGGCGCACAGGCCCAGATCTGGAACTTTGTGGCCGGCGGCAATCAGGAATGGACGCTGGAACGCATCGACCCGGACGCCGCCCAGAGCGGACGCCGCGCCGAGGAGGCCAAAGACCCGCAGCCCACGCCCAGCCAGCGCAAGCATCAGAACGACCTTGTGCGCAAACTGAACAATGCGGGCAAGGGAAGAGCAAGCCGGAAGGGGCAATGATTTTAAATTGCCGCCGTGTTGCTCTGGCATATTCAGAGGAAAAAGTTATTTTTGGTTTGCACCCCGGCAAAGCCTGCGGGCTTTGCCGGGGTGCTTTTTCCCGGGTGGGGCCGCAGCGAAAAACGGCATTTTCCACAAAAACAAGATCAAAAGGAGAACGCAATGAATCTAGGAGCCTTCATGAACCCGGAATTTCCCATTTTCAGCACCACGCTGTGTTATCTGGAACGGGAGGATGCCTACCTGATGCTGCATCGTATCAAAAAGCAGGACGACTACAACCACGACAAATGGATCGGTGTAGGCGGAAAGTTTGAGCGGTTTGAAAGCCCGGAGGACTGTCTGCTGCGGGAGGTGAAGGAGGAGACCGGCCTGACCCTGAAACGCTTCCGTGCCCGGGGTCTGCTGACCTTTATTTGGGGCAACATGACCGAGTTCATCCACCTGTATACCGCCGACCGCTGGGAAGGCGAAATGGTACGGGGCAGCGCCTGCAGGGAGGGCGTGCTGGAATGGGTGCCAAAGGAGAAGGTGACCGGTCTGCCCATCTGGGAGGGCGACAAGATCTTCTTCCGGCTGCTGAATGAGGACCGGCCTTATTTCTCCCTCAAGCTGGTGTATGAAGGCGATACGCTGAAACAGGCGGTGCTGGACGGGAAACGGATCGTTTGAACGCTTCCTGTGCAGAGCGCAGTCGTGTGTTTAACCGTGAAAAGAAAAATCCCGGCAGATCACAGCCTGCCGGGATTTGCTCTATCAAAAAGCCAAAAAGCAAAAAAGAATTTTCCGCTTAAAAGATCAGTTCAGCTTCAGATCGCCCTCTTTGATCCAGCCCATCTTCCGCTCGATCTCGCAGAAAATCACGCTCAGCACGGCGGGCAGAACAAGGCACAGCAGCACCATTGCAGCCCAGTCCACGGGGGTGATGGCGGTCTTGACGCCGGCGGCAATGTCGCTGACCCAGCCGGTGTAAACGCCGATCTGGCCCACCAGACCGCAGGTGCCCATGCCGGAGGACACGGCGGCACCGTTCATCTCAAAGTGGAACACGCAGGTAGCCAGCGGGCCGGTGATGGCACTGGCCAGCGTGGGTGCGATCCAGATGCGGGGGTTCTTGACGATGTTGCCCATCTGCAGCATGCTGGTGCCAAGGCCCTGACTCACCAGACCGCCCACACCGTTTTCCTTGTAGCTCATCACGGCAAAGCCGATCATCTGGGCACAGCAGCCTGCCACGGCGGCGCCGCCGGCAAGGCCGGTCAGACCCAGCGCGGCGCAGATGGCGGCAGAGGAAATGGGCAGAGTCAGTGCAACGCCCACGATGACGGACACCAGAATGCCCATGACCAGCGGGGCCTGCTCGGTGGCCCACATGATCAGGGTGCCCACCTGACTTGCGGCGGCACCAATGGGGGCGGCGATCAGCATGGAAAGGCCCACGCCGGAAAAAATGGTCACCAGCGGGGTCACGAGGATGTCCACGCGGGTCTCCTTGCTCACGGCCTTGCCCAGCTCGGAAGCCACGATGGCGATGATGAGCACGGCCAGCGGGCCGCCTGCGCCGCCCAGAGCGTTGGCAGAATAGCCCACGGTGATCAGGCTGAACAGCACCAGCGGCGGGCAGTGCAGTGCCCAGCCGATGGCACAGGCCATGGCGGGGCCGCTCATGGCGGTGGCGTAGCCGCCCAGATCCACCAGCACGTCCAGACCGGCCTGCTGGCCCAGCGTCTTGATGATGGTGCCGATCAGCAGGCTGGCAAACAGGCCCTGTGCCATGGCCCCCAGCGCCTCAATGAGATAGCGCTGCGGGGTAATGACGATATCCTTGCGTTTTAAGAAATCTTTCACATTTGACATGAGAAACTGCCTTTCTGTTTCAAGATGGTTGATTCGATGCAAAAACTGCATGTCAAGTATAATACCATACACCTGTCAAGACAGCAAGATGAAACGTTGATTTTACTGGAAATATCTGCAATTTTTGGCTTTGTGCAATGTTTTTGCCGGTGCAGACGTATCTGTTTTGGAGCATTTTCTGATACGGGGCCTTGGGCAGCGCAGAGGGCGCACGGCACAGGAGCGGCAATTGACGGGAGCTTGTCTGCGGGTGTATACTGGAACCGTATCCGAAATATGAAATGCTGCTCTCTGCGAGGGCGGCATCCCGATAAATTCAGAAAGTTTGGAGCACAGCATGAAAAAGATGTTCTGGAACAAGTTCAAGGTCCGCAGTGCGGCGGCGGTTCTGACGGCGGCACTTGCCTTTTCGATGAGCGCACCGCTGGCACTGGCTGCACAGCCGGAGGAAACGGCAGCGTCTGCCGGGACGGTGCAGGAGGCGGATATGCCCACCCTGCAGCCGGAGACACCGGAGCTGGCCGCTGAGGACCCGGAGGCACCGCCCGTACAGGCCGCAGAAGCCGAAGAAAACAGCACGAATCAGCACACCCCGGAAAACAGCGTCGTGCTGACCCCGGAGGAGATCCGTGCCGCACTGGATGCCGGTGCCATGGATGCCGCCGAAGCCCAGTGCATCGACCTGAGCGATGAAAACGGATTTTTCAGCTGGCTGCTCAATTTCCTGTTTGGCTGGCTGGGCAAAGACGAGTCCCAGCCGGAGCCGGTCTATTCCGGCTGGCGCACCTCCGGCGGCAAGACCTACTACTACAGCCAGAGCACCAACAAGCCGGTGACCGGCATCCAATGCATCGACAATAAACTCTATTATTTCAATGCGGACGGCGTGCTGGAAAAGGGCAAAACCTTCGGCGTGGATGTTTCCAAGTATCAGAAAAATGTGGACTGGGCGAAGATCAAAAAGGCGGGCGTCAGCTTTGTCATCGTCCGCATCGGCTACCGCGGTTATGGTGCGGCCGGTACGCTGGTGCTGGACCCCATGTTCGAGGAGCATTTCACCAATGTGAAGAACGCAGGCCTGAAGGTGGGCGTGTATTTCTTCAGTCAGGCCACCACCGAAGCGGAAGCCAAGGAGGAAGCCTTTGCCTGCGCCTATGTGCTGAACGGACGCAAGCTGGACTACCCCATCTTCTTTGACACCGAGGCATCCGGCGCTTCCAACGGCTCCGGCCGCGCCGACGGTCTGGGCATGGAGGACCGCACCAAGTGCGCCATTGCCTTCTGTGAGGAGGTCAAGGCACAGGGCTACAAGCCCGGCGTGTACGCCTCTACCCAGTGGTACCGCAAGCGTATCGATCTGAACAGCCTGAAAAAGTATACCATCTGGAACGCACATTATGACGTTGCCAGCAGCCCCATCGACTGCGCACTGTGGCAGGGCACCTGCACGGCACGCCTGCCCGGCTATAAGGGCGATATGGATGTGAACATCAGCTACATTGGATAAGGGATAAGTGAGGGACCTATGGACCAGATTTGCCTGATCGCGTCGGACATGGATGCGACCCTTCTGGACGGACGCAGCCAGCTCCCGCCGGATTTTGCGGAAACGATCCGCGCATTGGCCGGGCAGGGCATCCTGTTTGCCGCCGCCAGCGGCAGACCGCTTTATACGTTGGAGACCATGTTCCCGGAATTGCTGGAGGAGATCATCCTCATTGGCGATAACGGCGGTGCAGCCCGCTGGAAGGGCAAGGATCTGTTTGTGTCCGAAATGCCTGCCGAAGGCTGGCGGAAGCTGGCCCGGAGCACGAAGCAGGCCGGAGATGTGGGCCTTTTGTGCGGACTGCAGGCGGCCTACGCGGAAAAGCGGGATGAACGATACGATGCCGTGTTCAAGAACTTCTACACCCGGGTGGAGTACGTGGATGACCTGACCGCTGTGGAAGCGGCGGCGGATAAGTTTACCATCTATCTGCCCAACGACGACTCGCAGGAAGCCTTCGACCGGACCTACGGCGCATTCCACACCGGAAATGGCGGTGCATTCTCGGTGGCGGTGGCAGGCAGAAACTGGGTGGACGTGATGAACCCCGGTGTGCACAAGGGCGCAGCGCTGGCGAAGGTGGGCGCACTGCTGGGCATTCCGGCCGACAGCATGATGGCCTTTGGCGACACCTACAACGATGCCGAGATGCTTACCACCGCAAAGTACGGCTTCCTGATGGAGAACGGCAGCGAACCGCTGCGGGCGCAGGTGCCGTTTCTGGCACCGTCTCACCGGGAATACGGCGTGATGCAGGTGCTGAAACAGGTGCTCCGCCAGAACGGCGCAGTCTCGCCGGAGGATTTTGTGAAGGCGCATTGAGAAAAATTTGATTTAGAATTGTCTCCGCTTCGCTCTGACAATAGCAGAGGAAATATTATTTTATAATTAGTAAATCCGAAAAGCCTGCGGGCTTTTCGGATTTACTTTTTCACGGGAAAGATCGTGGAGGAAAACTGCATCTTATCAAACTCCTCCAGCCTGCTCCGCAGACAGCCCCCTCACGGAGGGGGCCCTTGGCAAAACCGAAAATCGCTCCTCTTTGCCAGAGGGGCGGTGGGCATTTTAAATCGTCATAACCTGCCCGAACTCTGAATAAATTGTTCTCAGAGCAATAAACAGGCTGGGGAGGCATGGGGATATGTTTGTAGTTACACTGAGCAAAACGAGCCTGAAAAAACTGGGTCTTGGCGCCATGTGCTGCGCACTGGTGGTGTGCAGCGCCCTGCTGGGCCGGTTCATCAGCCAGCGCACGGTTGCGGTCTCGGCGGCGGTGGACCGGATCGAGAGCGCGCAGGATATCCAGACCTGGTTCACCGGCTATGGTCTGGATGTGGACGGCGCGTCCATCACGGCAGATAAGGTAAAGATCCCCCGCAAATGGGATGACAGCTTTTCGGCCTTCAACGGGGTGGTGCAGCAGAGCGGCATGGATCTTGCCCGCTATAAGGGCAAGACGGTGGAGAAATGGACGGCCCTGATCCCGGCAGCCAGCAGCGGCGAGACCAGCCGCTACGGTGTGCTGCTGGTGTATAAGAAAAAGGCTGTGGGGGCCTATCTGCTGGAACGGCCTTCCGGCGTGGTGGTGGGCCTGAAAGACATGCAGGCCGCCATGGCAGAGGCAGAGGCACAGCAGACCTCCGGCGAGGATTACAGCGGTGACTGGGGCGAGCGCCACGACGAGGAACTGACCGACGAAGCACAGCAGACCTCCGGCGAGGACTACAGCGGCGACTGGGGCGAACGCCATGACGAAGAGCTGGATGCACAGCAGACCTCCGGTGAGCCGGACGCGGCCCCGCAGGCGGTGCCGTATACAGAGCTGCCGCTGGATGCGGAAGGCTACCCGGTGGAATGAGCACCGAAATGGCCCGCAAAAACCGGGAACCGCCGGAAAAGCCTTTGGCTCCTGCTGCAAAGCCAAAGGACAAAATGCCTAAAATTTGCGCACAAACGGAAGAAAAAGTGAAATTTGTGCATTTTTGTCGCATTTGTATGTTCAATTGTACCAAAATTTTGCATAAAAAATTAGCAATATAAAATGGTGAAAAATTTCCGACTAGGGTTTATAATAGAAGTATCAACCGTGCCGCAGCTGGGCTGCGTCCGGCGCAGGTGCAGAAGCGCCGCACGGGATCTAAGTAAGGAGAAAATGATTATGAAGGAATTCCAGTATACCGTTAAGGATGCATGCGGCATCCACGCTCGTCCCGCCGGCCTGCTCGTCAAGACCGTCAAGGGCTTTGCCAGCAGCGTCACCCTTGAAAAGGACGGCAAGAGCTGTGATATGCGCAAGCTGATGGCTCTGATGGGCATGGGCGTCAAGCAGGGCGAGACCGTTACCATCAAGGTCGAGGGCGATGATGAGGAAGCTGCAGCTGCAGCTGTCCAGAAGTTCCTGACCGAGAACGTCTGATTCCGCAGTTAACATGAGGAAGGCCCTCGCGGGTGAGCTGCGGGGGCTTTTTTTGGACTGTCGGAGCAGTGCGGCCCCGGCACAGATGAAGAAGGAGTAGTGTGCAATGCAGGTAGGCACCGGTAAGAGCATCCTGAATGGCATCGCCATCGGCAAGCTCAAGATCTACAAGAAAAAGGATACTGCCATTTCTGTCGCAGAGGTAGCAGATACCGCAGCGGAAGTGGCGCGTTTTGAAGAAGCGCAGCAGAAGGCCGTTGAGCAGCAGACTGCGCTGTATGAAAAGGCACTGGCAGAGGCTGGCGAGGACATCGCCGAGGTGTTCAACATCCATGCCATGATGCTGGAAGATGACGACTTTGTGGACGCCATCAAGGAGATCATCAACGGTCAGAAAAAGTGCGCTGAGTATGCGGTCAAGACGGCGGGCAACAATCAGGCTGCGGTGTTCGCCGCTATGGATGACCCGTATCTGCAGGCACGCAGTGCAGACGTCATCGATATCGCACAGGCCATTCTGGACATTCTGCAGGGGGTGGACAACGCCAGCCTGCAGGGCACCGAGCCCAGCATTCTGGTCGCGGAGGATCTGGCCCCGTCTGAGACCGTCCGCATGGATAAGAGCCTGCTGCTGGGCTTTATCACCCGGGAGGGCAGCTCCAACAGCCACACCGCCATTCTGGCCCGCAGCATGAACATCCCCGCCCTGATCCAGTGCAAGGACATTCAGGACGACTGGGACGGCAAGATGGCGGTCATCGATGGCTACAATGCCTGCGTTTACGTTGACCCCACCCCCGACCTGCTCAAGAGCCTGAAGAAGCGCCAGCAGGAAGATCAGAAGAAGCAGGCCCTGCTGCAGGAGCTGAAGGGAAAGCCCAATACCACGCTGGACGGCAAGACCATCAATGTCTTTGCCAATATCGGCGGCATGAGCGATGTGGGCGCTGTGCAGCAGAACGACGCCGGCGGTGTGGGCCTGTTCCGCACCGAGTTCGTCTATCTGAACTGCAAGGACTTCCCCACTGAGGACTACCAGTTCGAAGCCTACAAGCAGGTGGTGGAGAGTCTGGCTCCCCGCAAGGTGGTCGTCCGTACCTGTGACATCGGTGCCGATAAGACCGTCGATTACATGAAGCTGGATCACGAGGAGAACCCCGCTCTGGGCTACCGCGCCATCCGCATCTGCCTGACCCGCAGGGACTTCTTCAAGACCCAGCTGCGCGCTCTGCTGCGTGCTTCTGCCTACGGCAACATGAGCATCATGTTCCCCATGATCACCAGCCTGCGGGAGCTGCAGGATGCCAAGGCTGTTCTGGAAGAGTGCCGTGCGGAGCTGACCGCTGAGGGTGTCAAGATGGGTCAGAACATCGAGGTCGGCACCATGATCGAGACCCCCGCCGCTGTGCTGATCGCGGACGAGCTGGCTGCTGAGTGCGACTTCTTCTCCATCGGCACCAACGACCTGACCCAGTACACCTGCGCACTGGACCGCCAGAACGCAAAGCTGGAGCCGTTCTTCAACCCGCATCATCCCGCTGTGCTGCGCGCCATCAAGATGACCATTGAGGCGGGCCACCGCCACGGCATCTGGGTGGGCATCTGCGGTGAGCTGGGCGCAGACACCGCCCTCACCGAGACCTTCCTGCGCATGGGTGTGGACGAGCTGTCCATGAACGCCAAGAGCATCCTGCCGGTGCGCAAGATCATCCGCAGCGTGGACCTGAGCAAGCCTTCTGAGAAGTAATTCATCCGAGAATCCCGGTTTACCGTTCCCATAAAGCTCCCCGGCAGGGCATCCCGCTCTGCCGGGGTCTTTCTATACCGGGCAAAAGTTTACGGAAAATACTTTAAAACGATAAAGCGAAATGCTATACTATAAGCGATAACAGGGTATGCAGGTGTCCAGCGCTGCCCATGGAGGACCGTTATGACTCAGTTTTTGATCCGTCTTTTCATTCGCCAGCCCGACCGTGCGCAGGACCCTAAGGTGCGCGCCGCCTATGGCAACCTTGCCTGCTGGGTGGGTATGGCGTGCAACCTGCTGCTGTGTCTGGGCAAGCTGACCGTGGGCACCCTGTTCGGCTCCATTGCCATCATGGCAGATGCCCTGAACAACCTGTCGGACGCCTCGTCCAACGTGGTCAGTCTGGTGGGCTTCAAGCTGGCCGCCAAGGCCCCGGACGCAGAGCACCCCTTTGGCCATGCCCGGTATGAATATCTGGCGGGGCTGGCAGTCAGCGTGACCATTCTCGGCATCGGCTTTTCGCTGCTGAAGGAATCGGTGGTCAAGGTGCTGCACCCCACCCCGGTGATGTTCAGCTGGCTCACGGTGGCAGTGCTGGCGGCGTCCATCCTCGTCAAGCTGTGGATGAGCGGCTTCAACCGCACCATCGGGCGCATCATCGGCTCCGAGACCCTCATTGCCACTGCTGCCGACAGCCGCAACGATGTGCTGAGCACCGGCGCGGTGCTCATTGCCGCAATGCTGTGCCGCGTGACCGGCTGGGATGTGCTGGACGGCCTGATGGGCGTAGGCGTGGCGGCCTTCATCCTGATCTCCGGCTGGGGCCTTGTGATGGATACCCTCAGCCCGCTGCTGGGCGAAAGCCCCAGCGAGGATCTGGTGGACCATATCGAGCAGAAGGTGCTCTCCTATCCCGGCGTGCTGGGGATGCACGATCTGATGGTGCACGACTATGGCCCGGGACACCAGTTCGCCTCCCTGCATGTGGAACTGCCCGCCGAGCAGGACCCGCTGGAGGCACACGACCTGATCGACAACATCGAGCGGGACTTTTTTAAAAACGACAACCTCATGGTGACCATCCACTACGATCCCATCGTCACCTCGGACGCCGCAGTGGGGGTGCTGCGTGCCCGTCTGACCGAAAAGCTGCGTCAGATGGACCCGGAGCTTTCGCTGCACGATCTGCGCATCGTGCCGGGCAGGACCCACACCAACGTGCTGTTCGATCTGGTGCTTCCGGCAGGCTATGCAGGGGATAAGGTGGAGCTGCTGGCACAGCTGGAACAGTTCATCAAGGAACAGGATGCAGCCTACAGCTGCATCATCAAGGTGGAGCAGAGCTATACGGCTGCCCACAAATAAACTCTCAGGGGGAAGTATTATGCTGAATGAGACCTACCGCGCGATGCTCGGCAATAAGAGCGTCATCCGCGAGACCTTCATGTACGGCAAACAGCGTGCTGCAGAGATCGGATATGAGAATGTGTTCGATTACTCGCTGGGCAACCCCAGCGTGCCCTGCCCGCAGGAGTTCACTGCCGCCATGCAGGACCTGCTGGCCAACGAAGAACCGGTAAACCTGCACGGCTACTGCCCCAGTCAGGGCGACCCGGGCTTCCGCACCGATGTGGCAGCGCACCTGACAAAGACCTTTGGCCTGCCCTATGAGCAGAAGCACATCTTCCCCACCACCGGTGCGGCGGGTGCCATTGCCCATGCCATCCGCGCAGTGACCCGGCCCGGCGATGAGGTGCTGACCTTTGCACCCTACTTCCCGGAGTACGGCCCCTATGTGGCGGGCACCGGGGCGGTGCTCAAGGTGGTGCCGCCGCAGGCACCGACCTTCCAGCCCAATCTGGATGCCTTTGAACAGATGCTCACCGAGAAGGTGACGGCGGTGCTCATCAATACCCCCAACAACCCCACCGGTGTGGTCTACTCTGCCGGGACGCTCACCCGCATGGCAGAGATCCTGACCGAAAAGAGCCGGGCGTTCGGCCACAACATCTTCCTTGTCAGCGATGAGCCCTACCGGGATATCGCATTTGACGGCAAAAAGGTGCCTTACCCGGCGGCGTTCTACCCCCACACCCTCACCTGCTTCTCCTATTCCAAGAGCCTGAGCCTGCCCGGCGAGCGCCTTGGCTATGTGGCGGTGCGTCCGGGCTGTGAAGGCGAGGACATCCTTGTGGACATGATGGCCCAGATCTCCCGCTTCACCGGCCACAACTGCCCGCCCAGCATCATCCAGCGGGCCGTAAGCCGCTGTCAGGATGTGACCAGCGATCTGAGCGTGTATGAGACCAACATGAACCTGCTGTACGATAAGCTCACCGCGCTGGGCTTTGAGGTGGAGCGTCCCGGCGGCACCTTCTACATTTTCCCGAAGGCGCTGGAAGAGGACGCCAACGCCTTCTGCAGAAAGGCCCGGGAGTTTGACCTGCTGCTGGTGCCCAGCGACAGCTTTGGCGTCAAGGGCTATGTGCGCCTTGCCTACTGCATCGACACCGAGAAGGTACAGCGCAGTCTGCCGGCCCTTGAAAAGCTGGCGGCGGCCTACCGCAAATAAACAAGCCGAACCGCTCCGGCGCGGCGCTCGGCTGCGCGGGGCTGAAAACAAACCTTAAGAGAGGAAAGGGAACCCTGCTATGGAAAAGATCAAAATGACCACGCCCCTCGTCGAGATGGACGGCGACGAAATGACCCGCATTCTGTGGAAGATGATCAAGGACGAACTGATCCTTCCGTTTGTGGACCTCAAGACCGAATACTATGATCTGGGCCTGCCCAACCGCGACGCTACCGCCGATAAGGTGACCATGGATGCCGCCCTTGCCAACAAGAAGTACGGCGTTTCGGTCAAGTGTGCCACCATCACCCCCAACGCCCAGCGCATGGACGAGTACAAGCTGCACGAAATGTGGAAGAGCCCCAACGGCACCATCCGCGCGGTGCTGGACGGCACCGTGTTCCGTGCACCCATTATGATCGACAGCATCAAGCCGGTGGTCAAAAACTGGAAAAAACCCATCACCATTGCCCGCCACGCCTACGGCGATGTGTACAAGTGCACCGAGTTCCGCATCCCGGGTGCCGGCAAGGCTGAACTGGTGTTCACCGGTGCCGATGGCTCTGAGCAGCGTGCCACCGTCTTTGATTTTGAGGGCGCAGGCGTTCTGCAGGGCCAGTACAACAAGGATGATTCCATCCGCAGCTTTGCCCGCAGCTGCTTCAACTACGCACTGGATGTGAAGCAGGACCTGTGGTTCGGCGCAAAAGATACCATCTCCAAAAAGTACGACCACACCTTCAAGGATATCTTCCAGGAGGTGTACGACGCCGAGTATAAGGCAAAGTTCGAGGCTGCAGGCATCACCTACTTCTACAGCCTTATCGACGATATCGTTGCCCGCGTCATTCGCAGCGAGGGCGGCTTTGTCTGGGCCTGCAAGAACTACGACGGCGACGTGATGAGCGATATGGTCTCCACCGCCTTTGGCTCTCTGGCAATGATGACCAGCGTGCTGGTCAGCCCGGACGGCAAGTACGAGTTCGAGGCCGCCCACGGCACCGTCACCCGCCATTACTATAAGTATCTGAAGGGTGAAAAGACCTCCACCAATCCCATGGCGACCATCTTTGCGTGGTCCGGCGCGTTCAAGAAGCGCGGTGAACTGGACGGCCTGCCGGAGCTGGTGAAGTTTGGCGAGGCACTGGAAGCCGCCAGCCTGCAGACCCTGAACGACGGCATCATGACGAAAGACCTGTGCGGTCTGGCTGAGGGCATCACCCCCACCGCTGTGGACAGCGAGGGCTTTATCAAGGCTATCCGCACCCGTCTGGAAGCCAAGCTGGCATAATCATCTCTTTGTGACATAAAAAGAAAGACCGGAACTGTAAGCGCGACCTACAGCTCCGGTCTTTTTCGTTAAAATGGTGCGAACGAGCCTTGAATGTACCCGACAAAGAATGCAATAAATGTGCTGATGAGAATGCAGCCAAGCCACAAAAGGTCTGCGAGAAGCCGTTTGCCGGTCAACTGCTGGATGGCCTTTGAATAATCCAAAGCAAACCACAGCATGGCAGCAGAAAACAGAATAGAGCTCCACTGAAGCCGAAAAGACAACACCATGCTGAGAAACACATAATTGATAAGCGTGTAAAAAATACTTCGCAAAAGAAGTTCTGGGAGAGCAGAATGCTGCTTTTTCATAAAAGCTCCTTTCTGGATTTATAAATGCAGTGCATCCAATACTTCGTTTACGACCTCCAGCGAAACCTGCCCCGGTGCGCTGGCCTGCCCGGGATTGGCAAAGGTCATGGCGGAGCCAAGGGCTTCGCCGGAAAGGCGGCTCACAGCGCCCAAAGCCCCCATGCTCATGGTGATGATGGGAGTCTCCGGATGCCGGTCGGCCATTTCAGCGGTGGCAGTCAGTAGCTCCAGCACATCGGCACGGCTCTGGGGCATCACAGCCAGTTTGGGCAGATCAGCCCCGGCCTGCTGCATGGCAACCATGCGGCTCACCAGCTCAGCGCGCGGCGGCGTTTTATGGAAGTCGTGGCTGGAACACACCACTGCAGCCCCGGCGGTGCGGGCTTCTTCGATCAGCGCAGGAAGCTCTGCGCCCGCAGTGAAAAATTCAATGTCGATCAGATCGGCGCAGTCGGTGGCAAGAACGGTGCGGATAAAATGAAGATACTCTTCGTGAGCCAGAGCGACTTTGCCGCCCTCGGCTTTTGTGCGGAAGGTGAAAAGAAGCAGCTGATCCTTCAAGGCAACGCGAAGCTTGGCGGCACAGTGTACGATGGCCGGAAGGTCTTTTGCGCCTTCGAAGCAGTCAATGCGCCATTCCACACAATCGGCGCGCAATGTGGAAAACTCGGCGGCCTTTTCCAGAATGGCGGTTTCTGTGGGCTCTACAATAGGAATAATAACTTTAGGGCGGCCTTCACCGATGCAGCAGCCGCGGATGTTGACACAGGACATGGCGCTTCTCCTTTATAGAATAAGTATAGCTACCTTACACAGGATGCTGGGGGATAACTCCATAATACGTTCTGCCCGCCGCCTTGTCAAGAAAAAGGCACGCCCTGAAACGGGTGAAAAACAGGGAGATCCTTTATTCTGCAAAAAAAGATGAAAAAATCTGTCAAAAAGTGTTGACAAGGAGGCGGGGGTGTGGTATTATACTTGAGCGCCAAGCGCTGAGGCAAAAGAATGACTTCCGAAGCCTCAGCAGGAAGCCCTTGAAAAGAACCAATAGACGCTGAAAAGTTCCAGTTTGTTCTGAGAAACTTCTTGAGTGTCCAAGTTCAGAAAGTTCAAAAGCTTCTAAAAAATAAGGCTTGAC
>Ga0129310_1000807_pt1 | contig 32975 bp, 23 predicted proteins | sample Go1ome_2_FD_94433 | JGI IMG/M metagenome (GOLD analysis project Ga0129310, IMG submission 94433) | Western lowland gorrila individual fecal microbial communities from Wisconsin, USA - Go1022A metagenome | ecosystem: Host-associated > Mammals > Digestive system > Large intestine > Fecal | place... | reverse complement strand
CGCCTACTATCCCCTAACCCTGAGCCGCCTTTCCGCTTTACGATCTTCAGCGTGGGCGATCGAAGCTACATTCTACGAAACACGTTCAGCCTAAAAGGCTTGTGGTGATGCTGGAACTGTGATTGTGCTGAAAAAGTCTAAGAAGAAAGTGAGAGTTTTTCAGCATATTCATGGATAGGTGGCGTTCTATGGCATTTTACCATGAACGTGTTTTGTAAAAAATAGTGGCGTTATCCGTCTGGACAGCTCTTGTAAGAAGACCAATGCGGAAAACAATGCGCATCAATGAAGAATCCCTACCGAGACTCCGATCAGATTTCTTCCCGACCCGTCGAATCCCGGGACAAAGCACCCGGGCGACTTTGGGGCTGAATCCCGCCCTTAGGGTTCCTGCGTGGGCTTCGGATGCAAATCTGTCTTGGAGCTAAGGCGGGGAACGGCGCAGGCGGCGCTGCGGTAGGGGTCGGCTGGAATGGCCGGAAACAGAGTTGCGCATGTATGCTGCCCGGAGCCTTCCTGTGCTGGTTCCGGGCGCAATTCTGTTTGTCTTGGGATAGAGGCGTTGAAAAATAAGTCGGTAAAGATTTCGGCAGTATTTTCGAGGATGGCTGTCTTTTGGAAGAAGTTGTGTGCCGGTGACACATGACTGATTTGAAAAGACAGCTAAATCGAAAGACAATCAAAGATTACCAAGTATTCTTTAAGGATTACTAATAAGCGCCACTATACTAAGCGCCGCTATATTCCGAACGCCTTTTTGATTTCCTCCACCGCGTCAAGCTTTTCCCAGGCGAAGAACTGGACGAGCTTGTCGGTCTGGCAGCCAGGCTTGCCGACTTTCACTGACTTGGTGTATGGCTTGCGGCCGAAATGGCCGTAGGCGGCTGTCGGCTCGTAGATCGGGTTCTTCAGCTCGAACTTGCGGATGATCGCGGCGGGACGGAGGTCGAAAAGATTCTCGATCCTGCGGGCGATCTCGGCATCTGGCACGATGCCGGTGCCGTAGGTGTCCACGAAGACGCTCACCGGCCTTGCCACACCGATGGCGTAGGCGATCTGGACAAGCATTTCCTGGGCGACGCCGGCCGCTACCATATTCTTGGCTATGTGTCTTGCCGCATAGGCCGCCGAACGGTCAACCTTGCTCGGGTCCTTGCCGGAGAAGGCTCCGCCGCCGTGCGCGCCCTTGCCGCCGTAGGTGTCCACGATGATCTTTCTGCCAGTCAGGCCGGTGTCGCCGGCGGGACCGCCGATCACGAACTTGCCGGTCGGATTGACATGCAGGATGAAATCGTCCTTGAACAGGGCTGCGGTCTGAGGATTCAACGCCGCCTTGAGTCTTGGCAGCAGAATATTCCTGACGTCGGCCTCTATCCTGTCGTGCATCGCCTGATCGACCTTGTCCTGACCGAACTGGCGAACAGCCTCCGAATATGTGATATTCCCGAGTTCCTCTGCCACGAAGTCATCGTGCTGGGTCGAGATGACGATTGTGTGGACACGCACCGGACGGTGTGACTCGTCATATTCAACGGTGAACTGGGACTTTGAGTCGGGTCTTAGGTAAGGCATCAGCTCCGGGGAGTTGTGGCGGATGTCCGCGAGCTCCTGAAGGGCGATCTGCGAGAGGTAGAGCGGCAGAGGCATGTAGTCCTCCGTGTCCCGGCAGGCGTAGCCGAACATCATGCCTTGGTCGCCGGCTCCCTGATCCTCAGGGTTTTCGCGCACCACGCCACGGTTGATGTCCTGGCTCTGCTCGTGGATCTCGGAGAGGACTCCGCAGGAGTTGCCGTCGAACATGTAGTCGGCCTTGTTGTAGCCGATGCGGTTGATCACTCCGCGCACAACCTTCTGGATGTCAACGTACGCGTCCTCGGAACGGACCTCGCCGCCGATGACCACAAGTCCTGTCGAACAGAATGTCTCGCATGCCACCTTGGCCTCGGGATCCTGACGGAGGAACTCGTCAAGGACTGCGTCTGAAATCTGGTCGGCCACCTTGTCTGGATGGCCCTCAGAGACTGATTCGCTTGTAAATAGGTAATTCATAATGTGTTATGTTTTTTAATCATCATTGTCGTCCCTAAACTGGAGGGTGGAATATAAACAAAAAAACTCCAACGTATGGGAATACGTGGAGACACATAAAAAACACAACGTGAATTTTTTAGCATTTTTTAGTGTGGTTGCAAGCAGGCAAATCTCTCCACATTTTCCGGTTGCAAAGATAATGCTTTTTCGGGAATATCCAAAAACCGCTCAAATTGTGTTTTCGCCGTGAATTTGTTATAATCTTCAATCGTGACCGATTTGTAACTGAATTAAATTTTCTGAACCGAAGAAAATGTGTTAAATTCGCAAGTTGAATGATATGCGCGGAAAAGGATTAACTCAATACTTTATATTTATTAACAAATCTATGGTTCAATTACTCAAGAAGGGCTTTGCCGCATTAGTCGCAGCCCTTGTCGGAATCACGGCATTTGCACAGGTTACCACGTCCTCATTGAACGGTAAGGTGACTGACGCCAATGGAGCCGCTGTTCCTGGAGCCGCCGTGGTCGCGGTTCACACCCCGTCGGGTACACAGTACTATGCCGTCGCCAACGCGGAAGGCCGTTATGCAATCAACGGTATGCGTTCCGGTGGTCCTTACAAGGTTGAGGTAAGCTGTCTTGGCTACCAATCAGTAACCTACACGGATGTTACTCTCCAGCTTGCCGAGGCCTACAACCTCAACGCCAAGCTGAACGATGACACCCAGATGCTTTCCGAGGCTGTTGTGATATCCTCTGCGAACTCAAAGTTCTCTGTAGAGAAGACCGGTGCCGCCACCAACATCAACAACGCCCAGATCACCGCTCTGCCTACCGTAAGCAGAAGCATCACCGATGTGACCAGGCTTTCCCCTTACGGTGGAAACGGCATGACATTCGCCGGTGCTGACGGACGTACAGCCAACTTCACCGTTGACGGTGCGAACTTCAACAATAACTTTGGTCTGAATGATAAACTTCCTGGTGGCAATAACCCTATCTCACTGGATGCCATTGAGGAACTTCAGGTTGTGATCTCACCTTATGACATACGCCAGACCAACTTCATCGGCGGAGGCGTGAACGCCATCACCAAGTCCGGTACCAACACCTTCAAGGGATCCGCCTACGTTTACCATCGCAACGAGAACATGCGCGGAGACGTGGTTGACGGCGCGACTGTCGCCAGCGCCCGTGACAAAGACCGCAACACCATATATGGTATGACCCTTGGCGGTCCTATCATCAAAAACAAACTCTTCTTCTTTACTAACTTTGAATATGTCAAGACTCCGTCCGTAGCCAGCGCTTGGAGGGCCTCTAAGGACGGAAATTGGGATCCGGATAATTACATCTCACGAACAACTGAAGAAGATCTGGAGACTGTGTCGAATTTTGTGAAAACAAAATATGGCTATGACACAGGTTCTTACACGAACTTCCCTGCTGACATCAGCAATACTAAATTCCTTGCCCGTCTCGACTGGAATATTAATGACAGGCATCATCTTGCTGTTCGTTACAATTACACATTGAACAAACAATGGACGGCTCCTAATAGAAGCTCAATGGATGGAGGCACCAAGGGGTCAGATGCCCGAATGTCCAAGTATTCTATGAGTTACGCCAACTCCATGTATTCAGTTGATAATCTGGTAAACACATGGTCTGTTGACCTTAACAGCCGTTTGAGCGACAAATTCTCAAATCAGTTCCTCGCCACATATTCAAAACTTGATGATGTGCGCGGAACCAATTCGGCGGATTTCCCGTTCATCGATATCAGAAAGGATGACGGCTCTAAGGTTGATCCTTACATCTCTCTTGGTTACGAGCTTTTCACTTGGAATAATGGTGTCCACAACAACGTTATCAATGTGAAGGATGACCTTACCGGTTATTTTGGAGATCATAAATTCACGGTTGGCGCAAGTTATGAGTACCAGATGGCGGACAACGTCTATATGAGAAACGGTACTGGTTATTATCGTTATAAGAGTCTGGATGATTTTCTCAATGAAAGAACACCTGAGATTGTCGCCCTTACCTATGGTTATGATGGTGAGGAGGCTCCAGCGGCTCGTGTTAGATTCAACAAATTGGGTATCTATGCTCAGGATGATTGGTCTGTTACAGACAATCTCAAACTGACTTACGGCCTGCGTCTGGACGGACTGTTTTTCAATAACGCAGACTTGATCACTAACGCGGCCATGAAAGAACTTGACTATGGTGGAACACATTACGATACAGGCGAATGGCCTAATTCCAGCCTTGTTGTTTCACCACGTGTCGGTTTCTCTTGGGACGTTTTTGGAAACAAATCCTTTAAGGTTCGTGGCGGCACAGGTTTCTTCTCAGGAAGATTGCCGCTTGTGTTCTTCACCAATATGCCTACTAACGCGGGTCTTGTACAGTATCAGGCTGTAATCAGCGATACGAAAGGTGGCCCTATCGACAAGTTTGCTGGCCCGATCCTTAATCGTAAGGAGCTTCGCGACAAACTGGTTTCTCTCGGTTATCCGGACACTGTCTCACCGGAATCCGGTTCGATTCCGTCCAATTTCTCCGCGGTTGATCCAAAGTTCAAGATGCCTCAGGTTTGGAAGACCTCTCTTGCCTTTGATTACAGTTTCCCAACCTCATTCCCATTCTCCGTCAGCGCCGAGGGTATTTATAACAAGACTATCAACGCTGTGCGTATGAGGGATAGAAGTTTCAAGGATTATCAAGGATTCGCAAGATTCAACGGTGCTGACAACCGTCCTATCTTCAAGGACGCTCAGTACACCTATGTTAACTCCAAGGGCAAGACAGTCAGCATGCCTAACGCCTACATCCTTGAGAACACTGATCAGGGCTACGGGTGGTCTGCAAGCCTCTCTATGAATATGACACCTGTCAAGGGGCTCAACATAATGGCTGCCTACACCCACACTGTATCAAAGGAGATTACTGGTATGCCTGGCTCCAATGCCGCCTCTACCCTTGACTATTACACTTCAGTAAATGGCTTCAATGATCCAGGCCTTCATAACTCAATGTACACCACTCCGGATCGTGTAGTAGCCTCCCTTACCCATAGCGACAAGTCCGGCAACCATTACAGTTTCATTTACGAGGCTTGGAGAGGAGGTTATAAAGATTCTTACATGATGGTGAATGATATGAATGGCGATGGTAGGAACTATGACGCTGTTTATGTTCCTACCGACGAGCAGGTTCAGAACAATGAATTCCGCTTTGTCTCTGAGGATGACCGTGACCGTTTCATGGATTTTGTGCACAAGGACAAATATCTTAGCAAGCATCAGGGAAAATACACGGAAGGCTACAGCGTGTATAACCCATGGGTTCATCGTCTTGATTTCAGTTACAAGCATGACTTCAAACTGAATATTGGTAAATCTACGAACACTCTCCAGCTCAGTCTTGATGTGAAGAACATTCTGAATTTCTTCAATTCTTCGTGGGGAGTCATAAAGCATCTGAATCCTTCTCTTGACAGTGGAAGAATCCTTGAGTATAAGGGTGTGGATAAAGAGGGCTACCCGACATTTGCGACTCCTGCGGCTGTTAACAAGGACACCCAGATTTACACTTACTATCAGGATGCTTCTCAGTGCTGGTATGCATCTATTGGTATCAAGTACATGTTTAATTAAATTATTGTCAGGATTATATGAAACTTAAGAATATTATTGCCGCTTTTTTGGCTACGATGACATTGGCCATCGGATGTGAGTCTGAGGCGGAATATCTTGATGAGGTAAGGGTCTCGTCATCATATGTGGCGATCCCAGCCGCTGGCGGTGACCAGACAATCACTGTCAATGCTAAGGCGGCTTGGTCGATAGAGGACGCACCTGAGTGGATTACAATTACCCCTGCGTCCGGAGAAGCCGGAAAGGTTGATGTGAAATTCTCGGCCGGTGCCGCGACAGAGACGCGTGAGGCTGTGGCGCATCTTGTTTGTGATGGCAAGACTCAGAACATAAACCTACTTCAGATGACCCAGAAGGTTGACCTTCCTGTCACTTCCTTGAAGGATTTCCTTGCGGCCGAGGTTGGTCCTACGACATACAGAATAGCGGGAACCATCACGTCTATTGAGGAAATCTCCGCGTCTTACAAGAATGCGACGCTTACTATTTCCGACGATGAGGGTTACTCTGTTTATTGTTATCGTTTCGTGGCTCCATCCGGCAAGAAGATAGAGGATCTCGGAATGGAGGTAGGCGATTTCCTTACCGTTGAAGGTCAGAGGGGGGAATATAAAGGATCTCCTCAGATGGCTCAGGGTGGTGTTTTCGTTAGTATAGTCAAGTCTCTGATCAAGGTTGATTCAGTGACGGTAAAGGTTGCGGGAAGCGAAGAATTCAAGCTTTATTCAGAACCGCTTCCTCTGGAAGGCGCTGAGATAAAGGCTCACCTTACCGTAAAGGGCGAAGGTGTGTCTGTGGCTGTTCCTGAAGATTCCAAGTCTTGGCTCTCGGTAACTTCTATCGAGACCTCTGGTTCCAACGCGACCGTTACTTTCAACGCTGCCGCGAACACCGCTGGTGATCGTTCGACTTCACTTGCCTTCAACACCACATCTAAAGGTAAGGTATATTCCGCTCAGGCAAATATTGATCAGAAGGGCTCGATTCTTCAAGTGACGGTGGGCGAGTTCCTGAAGGAGGCGGTCAGCCCGGCGCAGTACCGCCTTACCGGAACCGTTAAACAGATTTCTGTCTCTGAACAGTACAACAATGCGGACATCACGGTTGCCGATGCTCTTGGCAATTCAGTGCTTGTCCGCAGGATGAAACCTGCCAGTGGCAAGATTACGGATTTGACCATCGCTGTAGGTGACAAACTTACGGTTGTCGGTCAGAGAGGCGAGTCTAATGGCACAGCCCAGATGGTAAATGGTGTCTATGAGAGCCATGTCCACTATATTCCTGCCACCATCAAGGAGTTCATTGCCAAGGAGGTCTCGGACATTCAATATATCGTGACTGGCAAGATTGTCGACATCAAAGAGATCAGTGCTTCTTTCAAGAACGCTACCTTGACGATCGCTGATGATGAGGGAACCACTTTGGTTGTTTTCCGCATGAAGGCGGCTGAAGGTGGTCTCGCGATAGAGAATATTGGCCTGAAGGTCGGAAACATTCTTACTGTCATCGGCAAGAGGGGAGAGTACAATGGTTCTATCCAGTTGGTAAATGGCTATTATGTCAGCCATGAGGCCGGAAGTGCTGAGCCGGAACCGGAGTATGTGAAGATCTGGTCTGAGGATTGGAGTTCATATAAGGCGGAAGATAAGCCTACGGATCCTTACACTTGCACTGGCAGCTCGACCAAGATTTACGAAGAGTCTCTTGCCGGGGGTAAATCTCCGGAGATGCTTGTCGGCAAGAATAAGGGCACGCTTGCAATTAAGATTTCTGACCTTAAGGGAATGAGCGGCGATTTGAGGTTCTCCTATAAGTGTAATAAGGATTTCCTTACCGTCTCTTGTTCTGATAACGTGAAAGTGACTGAAAAAACAAAGGGAAAGGTATTCATCCTTTCTGTTCCTTCCGGAGTGAAGGAATTCACGATCACCATAACCAATCCGAACTCGCAGAATGCACGTGTTGATGACCTTCTATTAGAAGGTACGAAATAATCATAATCGGTAGAATTCAAAAGGGCGACTGCAGATCAGCAGCCGCCCTTTTTTCGAACACTGTAGATCATGTGGCTTTTGGTCATGCCGTCTGCTGCCTCGCTATCTACATGCCTGGGCATAGTAATCCTTAAAAAAGAAAGGCCGTCGCTTTCCCCAAAGCTCCGGCCTGTTGTATATAAAACGAACTTAACAAATAGACAACAAAAAGAACTTTTGTCTGTCCAATGGCAAAGGTATTAAGATTTATTGAATATGCAAAACTTTTTCGTAATATTTTAAAACGATTTTTACATCAAACCGTCACATTCACCAGTTGTTTACTTACGAATTGAAGCAAAACAGCCTTCTGGTGCAGCGGAGAGCCTTGTCTTGTCGGCATCCTAACCGTTCCGGTACTCGCTTGGAGTCATTCCGGTGTGCGCCTTGAAAAACTTGTAGAACACGGACGGGTTCGGGAAATGAAGCTTGAAGACGATTTCCTTGATGCTGTCATCGGTGTACTTCAGCATATTCTTCGCCTCAAGGATGACGAACGAGTCGATCCAGTCAGGAGCCGAGCGGCCGCTGACCTGCTTGATGAGCTTAGAAAGGTATTTCGGGGTCAGTCCAAGCCGGTTGGCGTAGAAGGCCATGTTGCGCTCCGATGTGTGATGCTCGGTCACGAGTGTCATGAAATGCTCGAAGATCAGTTTCACTCTGGTGTTGACCGTCGCTCCTGATGCCTCCGGAGTCTTTACGGCGCTTTTTTCCATCAGTCCGCCCAGTAGGTAAAAGAGTGACGCGATCAGCGAGCCGACAGCCTCCCTCTTGTTCGGCACGTCCGAGGACAGAATCTCGCCGATAAGGTCCAAGTACTTGGTGCAGAAGGCGATGTTCCTGTCTTCAAGCTGGACGCATGGCTCTGTCAGCAGTTTGAGCCGATCGTCAAAAATTTTCTTAAAGTCGAAACTAATGCTGGAAAGATACTCCTTGGAAATCGCCACGACGATGAACTCGAATCCGCTGTCGCCTTCATTGCCCAACCTATTTATCTTTATGATGTTTCCCGGAGTACCGATGAACAGCGTACCCTTGACCACCGTGTACGACCGAAGATTGATCTCTACGTTGAGGCTGCCGGACTTGCAGAAAATCGCGATGTAGGCGTCGCTGCGGCAGGGATATTTCAAAAACTGAAGGTTTTCGCTGTACTTCACCTCCATGATGAAGAAGTCGTCTCCGAGCTGGACTTCATTCTGGACGGGTACGAGTTTTCTGATTTGCTTCAGCCCTATGTTCAATAGTGAATCTGGCATGTCAAAAAATGTTTTAATGTCTGGCGGCAAAATTAGGGAATATTTGTCATATTGCAAAATTTCGCAATATTCGACCTTTTGATACTTATAGAATCCGAAAAGTCATATTAATGGAGAAATTTGGCAATCAATTTGTAGTGTACCCTTACCGCTTGACAAAAAAATCGAAAACAAGAATTGATGAATATGAACAAGTACATTGTCAAAATCTCAACATTGGTCGCGGTGGCCATGATGCCGCTGGCGACGAATGCCCAGCAGACGCTGACGCTGGAGCAATGCCGCGAAATGGCGATCGAGAACAACAAGACCTTGAGGCAGGCCGAGACCAAGATCGAGATGGCCGGCTACGACCGCAAGATAGCGTTCGCCAACTATCTGCCGAACATTTCCGCCACTGGCGCCTACATCTACAACGCCAATGACATCGCCCTTGTCAGCGATGCCACTTCCCAGAAACTTCAGAACATGGGAACCTTGATCCACACGCAGACCCAGACTCTCAGCCAGAATCTGATGGCTGCCATCAAGTCCAACCCTGCGGCTGCGATGGAGTACATGAAAAGCCCGATGTGGCAGACAGTCCTCGGTGCGTTGTCTCAGACGGACATGTCTCAGACAATCAATGCGTTGGGAAAGGAGATTGACGATGCTTTCCATCCTGACATGCAGAACATTTTCGCCGGGGCGGTGACCGTCCAGCAGCCTGTTTTCATGGGCGGCAAGATTGTGGCTGCCAACCGAATTGCCAAATTGGCAGAGGAACTGTCGGAAACTCAGTACGATCAGCAGTACCAGCAGGTGATTGTGGATGTTGACCAGGCATATTGGCAGATCATCTCCATCGCCAACAAGAAAAAACTCGCCGACGCCTATGCCGACCTTCTCCACAAGATGGAGCATGACGTGGATCTTTCAGTCAAGGAAGGCGTGGCCACGGAGTCCGACGCCCTTCAGATAAAGGTGAAGGCAAACGAGGCGGACATGCTCAAGACGAAGTCCGACAATGGCCTTACACTCGCAAAGATGCTTCTTTGCAAGCAGATCGGTCTTGACCTCAATTCAGACATCGTGCTTGCCGACGAGGCGCTGGCTGACATCCCTGTCCCTCAGATCGGAGCGGGGAAGGATCTGGAGCAGATCTACGCAGACAGGCCGGAGACCAGGAGCCTTGAGCTTGCGTCGAAGATCTATGACGGCAAGGTGAGGGTCGCAAGGGCCGACATGATGCCGAAGGTGGCCTTGATGGCGGCATATTCAGTGACTAATCCTAACATCAAGAACGGCTTCCAGAAGGACTGGGGCGGTTTCTTCAACGCCGGCGTGATGGTGAACATCCCTATCTTCCACGGCTTCGAGGCCATGAGCAAGACCCGCAAGGCAAAGGCTGAGGCCACCCTTTACAGGACACAGCTTGAGGATGCCCGGAACCTTATCAACCTTCAGGTCACCCAGCTCAGGAAGCAGGAGGGAGAGGCGCTTGAGAAGCTGACGATGGTGCAGAACAACCTGTCCAGCGCGGAGGAGAACCTCCGTACCGCGACGGTCGGCTTCGAGGAGGGCGTGATCGACACCAACACCGCGCTCGCCGCCCAGACCGCTTGGCTTAAGGCTCATTCTGAATATATTGACGCGGGGATCGAGCTTCAGATGCTCGCCGCCAACCTGAACAAGGCGGAAGGCAACAACCACGTTCAGGCAAGATAATCAACGGATAATGATAAAAATTTAAGAATATTATGGAAAAGGAAAAGAAAAGCTACAATCTTGTGATTGGCATTGTGGCGCTGATCGTAATCATCCTTCTGATCGCCATCATCGGCTATTTCGTCTCTAAACCTAAGCCTCTGATGATTCAGGGCGAGGCAGAGGCCAGTGAGTATCGTGTGTCCGGCAAGGTCCCGGGCAGGATCGAGGAACTTTACGTCAAGGAAGGCCAGATGGTCCACAAGGGAGACACCGTCGCCCTCATCGACTCTCCTGAGGTACGTGCCAAGCTGGCGCAGGCCAACGCCATCAAGGCGGCTGCCAGCTCACAGAGCAGAAAGGCTCAGAACGGAGCCCGCAAGGAGCAGATCGCCGGAGCCTATGAGCTTTATCAGCAGGCTCTTGTGCAGGAAGACGTGATGAAGAAGTCTTTCGACAGGATTCAGAAGCTCTATGACCAGAAAGTCATCGCGGCTCAGAAATACGACGAGGTGAAGGCCAAGTACGATGCCTCCGTCGCTCAGACAAAGGCTGCCAAGAGTCAGTATGACATGGCTGTCAACGGAGCGCGCGAGGAGGACAAGGCTGCGGCCAAGGCTCTCGTCGATCAGGCTGACGGCGCGTTGATGGAGGTGGAGTCTTATCTGAGCGAGCTGTACCTTACGGCTCCTGCTGACGGAATCATCTCGGCTCTTTTCCCTAAGGTCGGCGAGCTTGTCGGCCAGGGAGCGCCTGTCGCCAGCGTTACTGACCTGAATGATGTATGGTTCACTTTCAATGTGCGTGAGGACTACCTCCACGGCATGAAGCAGGGCGACAAGATCACGGTGATCATCCCGGCCCTTGACGGCAAGGAGGTTCCGGCCACCATCAACTATGTGGCTGTCCGTGAGTCCTACGCCACGTGGAAGGCCACCAAGGAAACAGGTATGTACGATGCCAAGACCTTCGAGGTCAGGGCCGTTCCGGATGTGACGGTGGACGGCATTCGTCCTGGTATGTCCGCAATCGTTAAGTAAGGACTATCATCATGACTAATTGGCAGAGAATAATTGCGGTGGCCCGCCGCGAGCTCAGGATCATCAGGCAGCGCCCGATCTATCTTCTGGGTTCGGTAGGCGTGATAGCCTTCTGCGCCATATTCTTCCTGACATTTCTGAAGGACGGTCTGCCGAGTGATGTTCCGATCGGTCTTGTGGACTACGACTACTCGTCCACCTCAAGGAATTTCTGCCAGCAGCTGGACGCCACCCAGTTGGGAAAGGTTGTCCACTACGATTCGTTCGCGGCTGCCAGAGAAGACATGAACAGAGGCAAGATCGCGGCTGTCTGTGTCGTTCCTGTGGGGATGAACGATGACATCCAGGCGAACCGTCAGCCGAAGATCACGTTCTACGTCAACGGCTTGTACTTCGTCAGCGGGGCGCTTGCGTGGAAGGATCTGCTCCAGATGGTCAATCTGACCAACGGAGCCGTGCAGAGGCAGGCCTTCAGGGCAAGAGGCTACAACGACAGCCAGATCATGGGCATGATCCGTCCTGTGGACGTGGATGTCCATCAGATAGGCAACGTCGGCACCAACTACAACTACTACCTCAGCAGCGTCCTGCTGCCGGGTGTGCTGGAGATGATCGTGATAATCGTCCTGATATATTCATTGGGAGCGGAGCTTAAGTATGGTACCTCCAGGCATCTGCTGCAGACCTCCGGCAACTCGATCGTGACCGCCCTCGCCGGCAAGCTTCTGGTGTGGACGCTGACATTCTCGGCGATCGGGCTGATACTGATCCTGCTGCTCTTCCATAGGCTGCATTTTCCGTTGGCGGGATCCATCTGGAACATGTTTTTGGGCATATTCCTTATGATCTTCGCCAGTGAGGCGATCGCCATATTCATCCTTGAGATGCTTCCTGTGCCGAGGTTGGCGTTGAGTATCGGCGCTCTTTACAGCGTGCTTGGATTCTCCCTCTCGGGCTTCACGCTTCCGATAGAGGCCATGCCGCCTTACATCCAGGGACTTGCGGCGGCGTTCCCGTTGCGTCATTATTATCTGTTCTATGTCCAGGAGGCCATATTCGGAGCCGGATTCGCCGGATGGTGGAAGCAGGTGATCTACTTGCTGATCTTCATTCTGTTGCCGCTCATAGGTCTTGTGCGACTCAAGAAGGCCTACATTCATCAGAACTTCCCTAAAGACTAAGTGACATGAAAAATACATATGCAAAAACATGGATCAAGGACTTCTGGGGCATATTCTGTCATGAACTTCGACAGATTTTCTCAGACAGCGGCGTGCTGCTGATCTTCCTTGTCGCCGGACTTGTCTATCCGCTGCTTTACAATCTCGTCTACCTGAACGGTATTCTTTCTGAGACTCCCGTTGCCATTGTTGACAATTGCGACAGCCCGGACAGCCACCGCTTCATCAGGGAGATCGACGCCACCCGAGAGGTCGAGGTCGCGGCGAAATGTATGAATATGGCCGAGGCGGAAAAGATGATGCAGGAACGCAAGGTCAACGGTATCATCTATTTCCCTTCCGACTTCACGGAGAAACTGGCCAGAAACGAGACGTCCACATTCTCCGTCTATGCGGACATGAGCAGCTTCCTCTACTACAAGAACGCTCTCATGGCCACCAACTTCGTGATGCTTCATGAGATCGGTCAGATCCAGATGCAGAGGTTCTCGTCCCTCGGGATGACGGAACAGGCCGCGTCCCAGACTGTCAAGCCGCTTGGCTACGAGGACAATAATCCCTACAACAGGGCCTTCAACTACAGTTTCTTCCTGATCTCGGCCATCCTGATGATCATCATCCAGCAGACGCTTTTCTACGGAATGTCACTGCTGGTAGGAACCGCAAGGGAGAGGAACCGCAGTTTCGCATCGCTTCCTGACAGACTTGAAGGTCACGGTGTCGGGCGTGTGGTCATGGGACGTGGAGGCGCCTACTGGCTGCTGTATATTGCCGTGGGTATGTACATAGCCTTCATCGTCCCCGCAATATTCGGAATCCCTCAAAGAGGTGAGTTCAAGGATGTCCTTGCGATGCTGGTCTTCTTCATCACTGACTGTGTGTTCTTCAGCATGGTCTGGAGTACGCTGATCACGAGAAGGGAATCCGTGTTCATCCTCTTTCTGGCGATGTCGCCTGTGGCTTTGTTCCTGACCGGTTGCTCATGGCCGACATTCGCGTTCCCGGGCTTCTGGAAGGTGTTCTCCTACATATTCCCGTCCACTTTCGGCGCGCAGGGGTTCATCAACCTCAGCACTGCCGGTGGCGAGATGGGAGCGGCTGACGTGCAGATGAAGGCCATGATCATCCAGACGGTCATCTATTTCTTCCTTGCATGCGTGGCTGTCTATGCCGAGAACTGGGTACTGCGTCACAAGGAGCAGATCCGTCAGAGGAGTGAGCGGCTCGCCAAGCGTGTGGGCATCGACAGCGCCGAGGACGCTAAGATCATCGCCGGAGAATAAGGTGTGATCCGGTAAAGAGAAAACTCCCTCCCGAATTTTGCACGTTACCAAAATTCGGGAGGGAGTTTTCTCTTTACCGGTCGCAGAGCCTACCGAAGAGGCAGTCGTTCTGCAGTTATACTTCGGTTAGAGCAGACATATACTGCCGTAGGCGGCTTTGGCTCCCGAAGAGGGAGGTCGTGAGCGATTAATGAAGGTCCAGTGGACCTTCATAGCGAGCAGCACGAAGTGGGGAGGACCGCCGGAGGCCGTATATGTCCGCTTTAACTACTCTCCTACGTGGAACGCCACGCGGAGTTCCTCGATCTCCTCGTCGGTGATCGGGTTCAGTTTGCCAAGCGGAGCGGCGAGGATCAGCGAGCGGGCGCTGAAATCCGCCACCTCAAGACGGTCGAACGTGTTGATGAGCTGGTCTCCTGTCACCACGACAGAATCGTTCTCCAGCATCACGCACGGCCTGTTCTTGAACTCGTCTGCGAGTTCGGTCAGATGCTCGTTGTACTGGCTGCCGAACGGGAAGATCGGAATGTCCTGCAGGAATATCCAGCTCTCCGGAATCGTGCGCACATCGAATTTCGCACCTGTGGTGCAGAATCCCATAAGGGCAGGGGACTGGGTCAGGATGATGGAGTTCACCTTAGGGTTGCGGCGGTAGATCTCGTAGTGGAGAGCCACCGAGCGGCTTGCCTTCTTGCCTGCCTCGATCATGCCGTCCTTGACCTGCACGATGTCCTCAGGATCAAGATCCCAGCGCTGCATGCTGGAAGGGGTGATGAGGAAATCATTGTCTCTCCAACGAACGGAGGCCGTTCCGTAGGAGCTGCACATAAGTCCCTGCGAGCAGGCTCTGCGGACGATCTTGCAAATTTCGGCGCGGATAGCCCTCTCGTCGGAAGGATGGGTGACGTTCATGAAGTGCTGGAACGGAACGTTCACGGCCTTTTCGTGCTGGAGGATCTGTTCCTCGCTGAGGTACTTAGGCTCACCCAATGTCTTGGCGTTCAGGATTGTGCGCGCGCAGAGCTCCAGGGTCTCGAATCTCTGGTAGGCGTCCGCGATGTCGTCGCCGGCCACCACCACGCCGTGGTTCTCCATGATCACGGCCTTGTAGTCAGGATTCTTCTTGAACTCCGCCACGATCTTCTTTCCGAGAAGCTCGCTGCCAGGAAGGGCATACTCAGCGAAGCCTACAGGGCCGCACGTCGCGCGGGCCTGCGGAATGATGCTCGTGTCCGGAACCTGGTGTACCATGCTGAAAGTCACCAGTCCAGGAGGGTGGGCGTGTATCACTGAGTGAATATGCGGATTCATCTTGTAGATTGCCTTGTGGAACGGGTACTCGGAAGACGGCCTGTGAGGGCCTACGATGGTTCCGTCGGCCTTCACGCACATGATGTCAGCCGGTGTGAGGGAACCCTTGTCGATCGCCGCAGGGGTGATCCACATGTCTCCGTTTTCGTCCATGATGGACAGATTGCCACCGGAGGTGGTGGTCATCTCGCTGCGATAGATCCTACCGATGATGATAGCGATCTGCTCGGCGGGATGCATGAGATTAACGTCAAGTTGTTTCATGATATTAATGATTTACATTAGATTTGTCATATTCCTAAGCCAGCATGACCTGACCTCCCGTCACAGGGATGGCCTGTCCGGTCTCTCCGGTCTGGTCGATTGCGTAGAGGATGGCCTTGCAGACATCCACAGGGTTGCATCCCTTGCGCATAGGCACCTGGGCGAGATAGTAGTCTTTGACATCCTGCACGGTCTTGGCTCCCGGAACCTTGCCGGCGTTGAGATACTGGATGAACAGTCCGTTCTCCGGGTTGCTCCACAGCGGGCCGTCGTAGTAGTTGCCAGGGCAGATGCTGTTGACTTTCACCCTGTCCGGGGCGAGCTCAAGGGCGAAGGATTGGGTGAGTCCTATTCCTCCGAACTTGCCGCCGGCGTAGGCGAAATTGGCCTTGCTGCCGCGCAGTCCGCTCTTGCTGTTGACCTGTATGATGTCGGCGAAATAGTCAGGATCATACCTCGTCTCGATCTTCATGATGTGAGAGGCCGCCTTGGCGCAGAAGAAGTAGGCTTCGTAGTTGATCTTGGTGACAAACTCGAAATTCTCCGGGGTCATCACGTCCAGGCCTCCTGCGCGAACAACTCCTGCGTTGCTGACGAACGCGTCCAGCGCCCCGAAGTTCAGGATGGTCTGCCTCATCAGGTTCTGAAGGCTCGTCATGTCGGCGACATTGGTCTTTACGAAGATCGCCTTGTTCGAGCCGGCCATCTCATTGAAGCTGGCCGCGGTCTTCTCGCCTGTGGCCTCGTTGAGGTCGGCCACCACGATGTTGGCTCCCTGCGCCATCAGCTCACGGGCGATGCCCTCTCCGAATCCCTGGGCTGCGCCGGTCACGATGATGGTCTTTCCTTCCACACGGCCTTTCGACGAGCCTGCGGCGACCTTGCGGCGGTAGTTCTCCACCTCCCAGTTGTCGATGAAATCAATCCAAGCCTTCTCCATCGGATGCTCTCCTCCGAAACTCTGCGCATAGAAAGCGACCTTCATCGCATCGGTGAACACGTCGGTGATGATCTGCGCGTTCTTGAAGTTGTCTCCAACGGCCACGAGACCGATACCCTTGATGAGCAGCACCTTAGGCGTGTAGCCCTTCTCGGCGGCGAAAGCCTCGATCTTCTCCTCCGCCTGCTTCAGAATCTCTTCATCCGACTCTGCGTCAATGAATATGTAGGCGCTCTTGCAGTACACGATGATGTCCGGTGTGAACGGTGCTGCGATCTTCTTGCGGGATCCGTCAAGGAAGTAGTCCACAAGGGCGTTCTTCGTGACTTTAAGTGTCTTAAGTCCTCTGCCGGAGCGGGAGAGCATCTGCCTGATGGCCGGGATGACATCCGTTACGGTCGGGGAGACCTCGCTCCCGCCCTCTGGCAGAGCGGCCACCTTGGCCTCAAGTTTCCCGAGGATTTCCGAATATATTCCCTCGATCTCGGCGGTCGTGTCTCCGCCCACGAATATTCCGTGGTTCTGAAGGAAGATCACCTGAGGCTCTTTTCCGTTCGCGGCCTTGTAGGCGTTGATGCGGTCGTAGACCTTCTTGAAAAGGGTGTAGCCCGGATCGGTATATTCAATGTAAAGCGCCTCCGGGAAGATCTCCCCGCAGGCGGCCTCGGCGTTCGCCGAGCACATCAGACCGTTGACCAGGGTAGGGTGGAGGTGCACCACGAACGCGAATCCCATGCAGTTGTGCAGGGAAGTCTCCACCGACGGCCTTCTGTCCTTTGTGACGCAGGCCACGGCGAGGTCGTTCTTGACCTGCTCCTCGCGGATCGCCGTGTCCTCATTGTAGGCCTTCTCTCCCATCTCGTTCAGAAGGGTTCTGTCGAGGACGGCGAATCCGTCCTCTGTTATAGTGGCAAGGGCGTGGCCGCTGGCCTTCACCCAAAGTCTGTTCTCATCCTTGTAGGAGGTGTTGCCGCCTCCGGCGATCACAAAGCGGGAGTCCTGCCCGAATTTCCGTGAAATCGCGATAAGATCTTCAATTTGTCTCATGTTCGTGTTATTTATGTTGATTATGTTCCAAGTATATTATATTCTTTCTAAATCCCGAAAACCGTCTTCTGGAGCAGTTCGTCTCCGGCCTCGACGGAGTCAAGGCCCGCCTGGTGGGCGGCCACGGCGCAGGCTCCACGGTAGTTGGTCAGGCGCAGCTTCTCGCTCAGGCCTTCGGCGTTGTCGCGGGTGCGCAGGCGGATCGGCTCCAGCGCAGGAGTGTTGTGCTCCGAACCGAATGTGACGATGAACCCCTCGTCCTGAAGGTAGTCCGTGTACTTCTCAAGGACAGCCGTAGTGTTGCGGGTCGTGATGAACTCCACCGACTTGAACCCTCTCTTTTTCAGTGTGTCAGCCGCCTTCTGGAGGTCGCCCTCGAAGTCGGTGAAATTGCCCTTGGCGTCATCCGCAAGGAACGGATAGGTCGGGATTCCGCCCGCCGCCTCGATGATCCGGCAGACAGTCTCCATAGGCAGGAACGCCTTTGGATCCTCCGGCACGAAGGCCGCGCCTCCGGATTTGAGGAGCTTGCTTCTGATCTCGTTCTCGACAGCCGCATCGTTCTCAATGGCGGATTTAAGAGGCTGGCCTCCGAATATCCTTTCATAGAGGGCTAGCCTGTCCCCGGCGTTTCCGGCAGCCGCGTCCACCGCCATCCTCAGCGCCTTCGCGAGGTGACGCTCCCTGACGGAGCCTCTGGTCAGATCCTTGACAACCTGTTTGAAATCTATGCTGAATCCGGCCTTTACCGCGTCCAGATGGGCGTTCAGCTTGGCGCACATCCTTTCGACCTGCGCATTGGACTCGGCCCTGACATCGGCGAGCATCTGAGCCTCTTTCCCGCTGAGGATCACCGGGTAGGCCAGTCCCTTGCCGCTGAGGTAGGTGCGTCCCGGGTTGTTCGGGTCGTTGACCCTGAGTCCCGCCGCCTGATCCTCGCTGTTGAGGGAGATGAACTCGATGTTGAACATCGGGTAAAGGTGCCTTGTAGCGCATTCGTCGTTCCACTCCCTGTAGCCGTCCATGCTGTAGAAGTCATTGATTCCCACGATGCGGACATCTTCCGCCGCGGCCATGTCGAGAGCCTGTCTCACGTCAGTGAAGGCGCTGAACGAGTAAGGAGTGTGCAGATGAGCGTTAACGTCGATTATCTTTTTCATATTCATGAGTTTTCATTTCTCAAAGTTAATAATATTCCTACAAAGGATGTCTTCTGCGGTTGAATTTTAAAGCCATTCGGTCAAAATTGAAATTAATTTGCTAATTTTGTGCGATATGCCACGAAATTATTTTTGGTAACATAAAACATCTTACAAATGGAAAAGAAACAACAAGGTAACATTCTCGCTATTGTGATAATGTTCTTCCTGTTTGCGATGATCTCATTCGTGACGGGATTCCAGAATCCGTTCGGAGTCATTGTAAAGCAGCAGTTCGCCGCCTCGAACTTCATGTCCCAGCTGGGTAACGCGGCCAATTTCATCGCCTATGCGTTCATGGGTCTGCCGGCCGGTATGATCCTGTCCAAGAAGGGTTACAAGTTCACAGCCCTCGCCGCCGTGACGGTGGGATTCGTCGGAGTAGGTGTGACATTCCTTTCAGGAATTGTCGGCAGCTTCGCGGTCTACATCCTTGGCGCGTTCATCTCCGGATTCTCGATGTGTATGCTCAACACGGTTGTGAACCCTATGCTCAACACCCTCGGTGGCGGCGGCAACAAGGGTAACCAGCTCATCCAGTGGGGCGGTTCCTGCAACTCCTTGAGCGCGACCATCGTGCCTGTGCTCGTGGGCTATCTCATCGGTGACGTTACGAAGGACACGCAGATCGCCGACGCCAATCCGGCGCTTTTCATCGCGATGGGCATCTTCGCTCTGGCGTTCATCATCATCGCGGCCTCGCATATTCCTGAGCCTGAGCTTGAGGCGGCGGCAGCTTCCGGAAAGACGCAGCAGCTCACCATCGGCGAGAGCGTCAAGGGAGCCCTCTCCTTCAAGCATTTCGTGCTTGGTATCATCGCCATATTCGTCTATGTGGGTGTCGAGGTGGGTATTCCTAACTTCGTGAACCTCTACATGACATCCGCCGAGATCGGCATCAGCGCCGCTGTCGCCGGAACGATTGTCGGCATGTACTGGTTCCTTATGCTCTGTGGCCGTCTGGTAGGCGCTTCCGTCGGCGGAAAGGTCTCCAGCCGCGCTATGGTCAGCTTCGTCGGCACGGTAGCCATCATATTCCTCGTGTTGGGTATGATCCTTGGTGACACCGCGACCGTGAAGTTCCCGGCCATCACCTCGAATCTCTCTTTCTCCCTCGCCGAGATTCCGATCGGAGTGATGTTCTTCATCCTCTGCGGACTCTGCACCTCGGTGATGTGGGGAGCGATCTTCAACCTTGCCGTCGAGGGACTTGGCAAGTACACCTCAATCGCTTCCGGCCTCTTCATGGTGATGGTTTGCGGTGGAGGTATCCTCCCTCTCATCCAGGGTGCCGTCGCTGACGCAACCAACTACCTGATGAGCTACATCGTTGTCATCATCGGTGTCGCCTACATCCTCTGGTACGCCCTGTTCGGATCCAAGGTAAAGAAAACAGCTTAATTTGAAATCCCGTTCCGGCGGGGTTCTCCGCCGGAACTTCTCATAGCCAAATATTATGGAACAGAATCTTGTAATAGGAATAGACGTTGGTGGACAGACCACCAAATGCGGAGTAGTGGACGCGCGCGGTACCGTGCTGGCACAGACAGTCATCCGCTCGGACTCCTACACGGATGTAGAACCTTACATCGGGGAACTTTCAGCCGCGTTGAAGAAGATCATCGCTGACGCCAACGCCGAGGGGCAGATCCGGGGGATCGGTGTCGGCGCTCCTAACGCCAACTACTACACCGGCGAGGTGGAGAACGCCGTGAACCTTTCCTGGGGACGCTCAGGTGCGATTCCTTTCGCCAAGATGCTTTCAGAGGCGATGGGCGGAATCCCTGTCACCCTCACCAACGACGCCAACGCGGCTGCGATGGGCGAGATGACCTACGGAGCGGCGAGGGGAATGAAGAATTTCATCATGATCACCCTCGGGACCGGTGTCGGCAGCGGAATCGTCATCAATGGCGAGGTGGTCTATGGCCACGACGGGTTTGCCGGCGAGCTGGGCCACACCACCATCGTCCGCCACAACGGACGCCGCTGCAACTGCGGCAGGACCGGTTGCCTTGAGACCTACTGCTCGGCGATCGGAGTCGCCAGAACCGCCCGCGAGTGGCTCGACATGAGCGATCAGCCGTCGTCCCTCCGCAGCCTTGACACCATCACCTCGAAGGATGTCTACGAGGCCGCCAAGGAAGGCGATGCCCTTGCCATCAGGATCTTTGAATATACCGGCACACTCCTCGGAGAGGCCTTCGCCGACTTCATCGCGTTCTCCGCTCCCGAGGCCATCGTCCTCTTCGGCGGACTGGCCAGAAGCAAGGAGTTCCTCACCGAGCCGATCTTCCGTTCGATGAACGACAACGTCCTCTCTCTCTGGAAGAACAAGGTCAAGCTGGTCTACTCCCAGCTCAAGGAGTCCGACGCCGCCATCCTCGGAGCCTCCGCCCTCGCCTGGGAACGATAGCAGCCGTGGAGCGCAAGCTCTTGTAAATGAATATGCTGAAGCACCCTCCTGCTGCTTGTTTCGGATAGTAGGAGAGTGCTTCTTGTTTTTGTAACCGCCGTTACAGTAACCACGGTTGCATTAAAAGTAGATCTCACTTTCATCAACCTGATCGGCATTGATGAACATAATGTAATAGACGGGCATATATGTTATCTTTCCGGAAGTACGTATCTCCCGGGAGTTTGACAGGATGAGGCCTGATTTGATGTTGTAGTCAGATATACTTAGCAGGTTGTCGATGGCGCTGTGGATGGTGTAATTCTTACCGGATTTGACCTCGATCGGCAGAACGCTTGTGCTTTTATAGTCATCAATCAAGAAATCGACCTCTCCTTTCTGCTTGTTGTCATAATAGAAAAGATTGTGTCCGTGCGCCTTCAGTTCCTGGGCGATGACACTTTCATAGACGGAACCAAGGTTCACCCCCTCCTCGTCCGAAAGAACCGGGCGGACATTGTTTCTGTATAGTTGTGCCGTAAGTAATCCGACATCGTTCAGATAGAGTTTGAGAAGATTCTTGTGGACGGACTCGGACAGAGGGTACTTGGGGTTCGGGATGGAGTTGACGTTAAGTGCGATTCCTGAATATGTCAAGTAGTCGAATTCCTCCCGGTAGTTGTCGAACCTGTCTCCAACCTTGTTCCGTATGTCTTTTGCCACAATCCTTTTTTTCTTGTTCTCCATCTGGGACGGAATCATATTATAGACACGCCTTATAAGAAGTGATTTATTGTTGTCTTCCTCGTATTTTGTCGCATCGACTTCGTAGAGAGACTTTATGCTTTCCTGTACTTCTCTGACTTTTACGATGTTGTGTGAGGCGAGATATTCATTCACGGCATCCGGCATACCTCCGACAAGAAGATAGCGCCGGAATTGGTCAATGATGTAATTATGCATAGCCACGTCTATGCTTTCACCTTTCTCCATCTTTTGCCTGAGTGTCTCCAACGTGTCAAAACCAAAGTTGTTCGCAAGTAAAAACTCTTCGAAATCAAGTTGATACATTGATTTTCTGATGATGCTGCCGACGGGAATGGAAGTTGTTTCCCGTAAAGTAAGCCCTAATAGGCTGCCACTCGCTATGAAACGGAACCGGTGATCTTCCCGGAAAAATTTCAGCAGGGTAAGATACTGTGGATAGTGCTGGATTTCATCAAGAAAGACAAGCGTATTCTTATAGGAGTCAAGATTCTTGCCGTGGACAGAACTCAAAATAAAGTAGAATTCCTCAGTGGTTCTGATCTCCTTGAACAACTGAGGACCCTCGTCATCTTTCACGAAATTGATCTCGATGAAGTTCTTGTACAATCGTTCTCCTACTTTGCGTATTATGAACGATTTGCCCACTTGTCTGGCACCTTCCAGAATCAGAATCCGGTCGGTCTCGGACTTTAGATGCCCCTCCAAGTAACCCTCTATCTTTCTGTGTAGCATGGCTTTGACACTTTTCTATTAAATATTGCCATACAAATCTACACTTTTTCTATCCGAGGAAGGGGCCGGTGACGGAGGAGGCGTTCCGGGCGAGGGCTTCGGGAGTGCCTTGGGCGACGATCAGGCCGCCGCGGCGGCCTCCGTCGGGGCCTAGGTCGAAGAGGTAGTCCACGCTTTTGAGGACATCGAGGTTATGCTCGATGATGATCACCGTGTTGCCTTGATCCACAAGCTGCTGCAGGACGTTGAGGAGTACCTTGATGTCCTCGAAATGAAGGCCGGTCGTCGGCTCGTCGAGGATGTAGAGGGTGTTGCCGGTGGCTTTTCTGAACAGCTCCGCAGCCAGTTTCATCCTCTGGCTCTCGCCGCCGGAAAGCGTCACGGCGGATTGGCCGAGATGGACATAACCAAGACCCACATCCACCAATGCCTTCAGTTTCTGGGCGATGGCGGGAATCGGCCTGAAGAACTCGTAGGCCTCGCTGATCGGCATCTCCAGCACGTCGTTTATGTTCTTGCCCTTGTAGTGCACGGCCAGGGTGTCCTCCTTGTACCTCTTGCCCCTGCATTCGTCGCAGAGCACGTTCACGGACGGCAGGAAGTTCATCTCTATGACCTTGATTCCGGCTCCCTTGCATGCCTCGCAGCGGCCACCGGCCACATTGAAGGAGAACCTGCCGGCCTTGAATCCCCGCACCTTGGCGTCCGGAGTGTCGGCGAACAGGTTGCGTATGTCGTTGAACACGCCCGTGAAAGTGGCCGGATTCGATCTCGGCGAACGTCCGATCGGGCTTTGGTCGATCTCGATGAGCTTGTCGATGTTCTCCACGCCCTCGATCGAGTCGTAGGCAAGAGGGCGGAGTTTCGCCCTGTAGAACTTGTTCTTCAGAATCGGCATCAGGGTTTCGTTGATTAGCGTGGACTTGCCGCTGCCGCTCACTCCGCTGATCCCGATGAAACATCCCAGCGGGAAATCCACGGAGACGTTCTTCAGATTGTTGCCGCGGGCACCCTTGATGCTTAGGAACTTACCATTCCCGGCGCGGCGGGTGTGCGGAACCGGGATGGCATCCTTCCCCTGAAGGTAATCCAGTGTCTTTGACTTTCCGAATATGCAGTGGCCGGCGGTCTCCTTGTCCAGCGAGGCCGGAACCCTGCCGCTGTCCGATGAATATTCCAACAGAGCTTTCAGAGGGGCGTTCAGGCATATTCTTCCACCTTTCTCGCCCGCACCCGGGCCGACATCCACCAGCCAGTCGGCGTTCATCATGGTCTCGTAGTCGTGTTCCACGACCATCACCGAGTTGCCCTCGTCGCGCAACTCTTTCAGTGAGTCTATCAGCTTGCGGTTGTCCCTCTGGTGCAGCCCGATGGACGGCTCGTCGAGGATGTACAGCACGTTGACGAGCTTCGAGCCGATCTGCGTGGCGAGCCGGATCCGCTGCCCCTCGCCTCCGGAAAGCGAGGCCGTGGGACGGTCAAGTGACAGATAGTCAAGGCCTACGTCCAGCATGAACTGGACTCTCTCGCCCAGCTCCTTGAGGATGTCCCGGGCGATGTTGTTCTCCCTGGCGTTCAGTTTGCCAGGCAGCGACAGGAACCATTCCTTCAGCTCGGTCATCTCCATCGCGGCCACCTCGGCGATGGTCTTCCCGTCAATCCTGAAGCACAGGGCATTCTCGTTGAGGCGGGTTCCGTGGCAGACCGGGCAGACGATCTTCTCGTCGATGTCGTCCACGATTCCGTCGAACGTCACCATCTCGGACAGCCCTCCTTCGCCGACGCGGAACAGCTCGTCGCTTCCGAAGATGATGTGTGAAATGGCCTCGTCGGGGATCGTGTCGATCGGATCGTAGAGGGAAAAGTTGTACTTGCGCGCTATCGAGCGGATCACATCGTATTTCTTGGTCTCCCGCATCTTCCCCAGCGGAACGATTCCGCCGTCCGCTATCGAGACGGAACGGTCCGGGATGATCGTGTCCATGTTTACGTCCACTATCATTCCAAGTCCTTTGCAGTGAGGGCAGTAGCCTTCCGGGGAGTTAAAAGAGAAAGAGTGTGGCGCGGGTTCCTGGAGGGATATTCCCGAATCTGGATCGACCAGATGCTTGGAGAAATGCCTCGGCTTGTCCGCTCCGGACTCCAGCAGGGCCACCGAGCCTTTGCCGATGCCAAGGGCAGCGGCCACGGAGTCCCGCACGCGCTTCACGTCGCCTTCCGACGGCTTCAGCTTATCGACGACCAGCTCGATGAAATGGCTTTTGTAGCGGTCCAGGGCATCGACCTCGTTCAGCGGAAGGATCTTCCCGTCCACCCTGATGTCGGTGTAGCCACGCTTGCGCATCTGGTCGAACAGCTCGCGGTAGTGTCCCTTGCGACCCACCACCAGCGGGGCGAGAAGGTAGCACTTCTTCCCCCTGTACTCATTCATTATCAAGTCGATGATCTGAGCGTCGGTGTAGCGGGTCATCTCCTTCCCGGTGACCGGTGAATATGCCCTCGAAGCCCTCGCGTAGAGGAGCCGGAGGAAATCGAATATCTCCGTGATGGTCCCCACGGTCGAGCGGGGGTTGTTTCCGGTGGTCTTCTGCTCGATCGCGATGATCGGACTCAGCCCCGTGATGCTCTCGACCTCAGGTTTTTCCAGCACTCCCATAAAGTGTTTGGCGTAGGTGGAGAGTGTGTCCATGTACCGTCTCTGCCCCTCGGCGTAGATTGTGTCGAACGCCAGCGAGGACTTCCCGCTTCCGCTAAGCCCCGTCACCACCACAAACTCCCCCCTCGGGATGTCCACATTCACCCCCCTGAGGTTATGTGCCTCCGCCCCCCTGATCTCGATATATTCTTTCTTGCTCATCATTTCCTCTTTATTCCGCAAATTTAACGAAAATATGTATCTTTGTTTCTAAACATAGTTTAAACTTCATTTGTTGAATTTGTGCTGTATGAAGAAGGATGTTAAACCAGGCCTGTTCGGACAAAAGCATTCCAGCAGGGACTACACTAAAGAAGCCAATTGGGGAAAGAACATTTTTAATAGTTCTTTCCCGGCCTCTCTTGTAGCATATATGTCTTGTAAGGGTGTCAAGCCTGTTTACCTTTGCGTTGACGAGAGTAATAATCTGGTTCACGGAAAAATCTCAGGGACGGAGTTGTTCAGGATAGATCCGCTGTCTGAGGAAGCGTTCTATAATTTTGAATCCGGCTTTTCAGCATTTGAAAAGTACTATACGGGCAACCGCGAGAAGATTGATTTAGTGATGATGAACCGTGCGTCCAATGAAAGCCTTATCGGGCTTGAGGTTAAGCTGACAGCTCTGCCGGACAACACTACCAAGAAACTTTCCGAGGAGAATTATAGTTGTGAGCTTGTGGTAAGACCTCCGACCATTTGTTTCCTTGCTTGTAGTATCTGCGAACAATTCCAGTCAGACGAAGACAAGATTTTTCTGCGTAGAATACTTAACACGGTACCAAAGATTAATCATTGGGGAGAAGTAAGCGAGGTGCTGCCGCATTATATGAAAATTGAATCCGCGATAGCAGAAGTCGCGAAACAGATAAGTGCCAGACAGTCGCCTCTCATTGTCCAGCCGGTATGGAAGATGAAGGATGGAAAACTGGCGGATGACTGTCTGGATGTGTTCGTGTGGTCTAATCTTGCGGTTCTTCACATGTGTTATACGGCGGGAGCGATCAGCGATTCTGAAATCTCACGTTTCCAAAGATCTTTGGTCTGGATTTACCTCATGCTGAAGGATTATGTTGACTATGACACATTTGATTACATAAGGATAGTCAAGGATCATTCATACGGCAATGCCAATGACAAGGCGTTTGCGATTCCGGGCAAGTCATCGTGGAGGCTCTTGAACTCTCCGGAACTTACGCATCCACGCATAGGTAAAAATGAGATCCGGAATATTATCCTTGGAGGAGGACAGAATCTTCTGAGTCCGGAACGACGTTTTGACGCAGTGATAGTGAATAGTCCGGATTTGTTTGATTAGGTAGAAGTTATGAGAGTTGTAGATCTGTTTTGTGGTTGTGGCGGAATGAGTAAGGGCTTTGAGTTGGCCGGGCATTGTGTGGTGGCCGGAATGGACAACTGGGATAAGGCTCTCGATGTCTACCGTGCGAATTTCTCTCATCCGGCGATAAAGGCGGATTTGAACGATGTTGAGGAATCTGTAGGTGAGATATCCCTGTTTGGGCCGGAAATGATAATCGGCGGCCCCCCTTGTCAGGATTTCTCTTCGGCAGGAAAAAGGGATGAGGATAATGGACGCGGCAATTTGACAGTCAGTTATGCGGGTATTATCGCAGAGATCCGTCCGGAGTGGTTTGTGATGGAGAATGTCGCTCGTATAGTAAAGACTAATAAGCTTACGGAAGCCAAGCGAGTGTTCAAGGATGCTGGTTATGGCTTGACCCAGTACGTCTTGGATGCAAGTCTATGCGGTGTTCCTCAAGCGCGGAAGCGTTTCTTTATGATTGGGAGGCTAGGAGAGGAAGATGGATTCATGCTTCCCTTTATCGAAAAAAACCTTGCCAAGGAGCCATTGACGTTGGCGGAATATTTCGGGGACAGTCTTGGTTTTGAATATTATTACCGGCATCCGAGAAGTTATGTCCGCCGAGGTGTCTTTAGTGTCCATGAGCCGAGTCCGACCATAAGAGGTGTGAACCGGCCTATGCCAAAGGGTTATAAACTCCATGCCGGTGATCCTGTGAAGTCGCTTGAAGGCATACGCCCGTTGACCACCGAGGAACGCAGTCGGGTGCAAACCTTTCCGGAAGGTTTTGTGTTTCTTGGAAATAAGACGGACCGGGAACAGATGATAGGAAATGCGGTTCCGGTGAATCTTGCTCGTTTTGTGGCTCAAGCCATCAATGAGTATGTTCAGTATAAGGAAGACTTATCTTCGTCGAAAAATGATAAGCATATATCATATGAGGATTATTGGTCGCGACATGAGGTTCAATTGGCTTTGTTCGACCCTGACCGTAATAAGCGCATATGATCAAGGTTATGAATTTGGGGATAATGAATATGGATCATCAACTAAACATCAAGACATTTATATTCAATTCTTTCCGTGAGAATTGCTACTTGCTTTGGGATGCGGTTGGGAATTGTGTGATTGTGGATCCGGGGTGCTACTGGCCGGAGGAGTTTGCCAGGCTTCGGGAATTTATCGCGGCAGAGGGGTTGACTCCTAAGGCAGTGTGGCTGACACACGGGCATTTTGACCATGTTCACGGAGTGCTGAAGGTTGTGGGGGAATATTCAGTGCCGGTTCTGATGTCGCCGGATGACAAGATCGTGCTGGACAACAACCAGGCCGCGGTGAGGGATTTCGGGCTGCTGGCTCCGGACTCATCTCAGATCCAGACAGTTGACATCAGTGACGGCGAGGTGCTGGACACGCTTCAGGGCGCGCCGTTCAAGGTGATCACCACGCCGGGTCACACGCCGGGATGCGTCTGCTACTATGGTGAGGCGGACAAGGTTCTGCTCAGCGGTGACACTCTCTTTGCCGGAGCGATAGGTCGTACAGACCATCTTGGAGGGGATTATGACAGGGAGATCATCAGTATTATGGACAAGTTGATGGGCTTGCCGGGAGATGTGGATGTGCTCCCGGGACACGGGCATCGCACCACCATCGCCAATGAGAGGACGCAGAACCCGTTTCTCCAGCCGTTCAACGAGCCGGAGGAGGACATTGACTGGGACGGAGACGGTATAGAGATAGACTCCATCGGTCGCTGAGCCTGTCGAAGCGACTGAAAAAACATAAAAGAACATATTACGATGCACATAGGAATAGCAGGCAACATAGGCAGCGGCAAGACCACCCTGACGAGGATGCTCTCCGCCCATTACGGATGGACACCGAAGTACGAGTCGGTGACCTATAACCCTTATCTTGAGGACTACTACAAGGACATCCCCCGCTGGTCGTACAATCTTGAGACTTACTTCCTTGCCCAGAGATTCAAGGACGTGCTGGAGATCGCGCGGAGCCGGGAGGTCATCATCCAGGACAGGACGCTCTTCGAGGGAGTCCACATCTTCGTGGCCAACAACTATGCGATGGGCAACCTCAGCAAACGTGACTACGAGACCTATATGGATCTCTTCAATGTGATGGCCGCCACCGTCCGAAAGCCCGACCTGCTGATCTACCTCAAATCATCGGTGCCTCACCTCGTGGCGCAGATCCAGAAACGTGGCCGCGACTACGAGCAGACCATGAGCCTTGAATATCTCAGCGGCCTGAACGACCGTTACGACAAGTGGATCAATGAATATGACGGCAAGGTTCTGACCATCGAAACCGATGATCTCGACTTCGAGAACCGCCCTGAGGACTTCGCCTCCATCACCGACAGGATAGATGCCGAGCTCTACGGCCTTTTCCCGTTGGAGAAGTAGTCAGACACATTGCCCCCTCCTTGGCCACTTTGGTCACAAACCCTTTTCCCGGTCACTGAGCTTGCCTAAGTGACCGGACTCACCTTCACACCTCATTCTCCGAAAGCTGATAGAATGGCGGTCGGAGTGATAGCGGAGCCGTCGGAGGAGAAGGCTCCCATATTATAGGCTCCCCAGTCGCGCCCCGGCCTCTCATAGATGGATGGTCTCCATTTGCCGTCAACCTGAGGCTCCCAGTAGAACACTCCGGCACAGACGGACAAGGATTTCACGGAATTCATAAACTCGGTCATGCACAGTGTAGAGGCAGCAAGGTCAGATGCTGTGTTCTTCACACCTACCTCGCAGACCATCACCCGGCAGCCGTACTTGGCGGCCAATGACTTGATGTTCAGGATGGCGGAGGAATTCATCGCCTTCCAAGTCATGCTAGGATTGGTCATAGGGTAGTGCGAAAGGCCGATCATGTCGAACTTGCCGCCAGCGGCTTTGAGCTTGTCAAAGAACCAGGTGTTGTCCTGGTAGGCGTTGTCGATGTGGATGATCACCTTGGCGGCAGGAAAAACCGACTTGACGGCATCGTAGCCTGCGTTTGACAGGGCGGCATAGTTGGACCATCCTCCGGAGATCTCGCCTTTGTCGTTGTAAAGCCGTCCGGTTTCCCAAAGCATACCCGGTCGGGTCTCGTTGCCGACCTGTACCCAGAGCGGAGTCACCCCGGCGGACTTCAACGCAGTCAGAACATCCTTGGTGTGCCCAGAGACCTTGGTGCAAAGGCCATTCAGATCCAGACCGGCCCACTCGGAAGGAGTATTCTGACGGCTCGGATCAGCGAAGAAATCACTATAGTGGAAGTCAATCATGACCGCCATCCCGGCCTCGGCGGCCCGTTTCGCCATCCTGACGACATCTTCCTTGCCGCTCCATCCGTTCGGATCCTCCGGCCTCACCCAGACGCGAAGACGTATGGCGTTGATCCCGGCGGCCTTAAGCACCGGATAAAGCCCGGCATTGCCCTTGGAGTCCTTGAAAGCCGTTCCGCCTATCCGGGAAGGATTGTGGGTCATGTCATACTCCATTTCCGAAGCCCAGCTGACATCAGCACCGCGTGCGAACGCCACTTCGTCCACAGAAGGCTCATCCGGTTCGTCTTTCTGATCGCCTCCGGAGCCACCGCAGCCGACAAACAAGGAGGAAACCGCAAATGCCAATGCGGCCAATGTAGCAAAACGTGAATATAATGTACTCATACAGCGTAACGTATTTCAAAAGATCCGGTGACCGGCTTCATCCTTGTAATGCCGCTGGAAATAAGCCTCAGCAGTCTCCTGAAGTCCCGAAAGGTTGACTTCAAGGCCGCTCTGGAGCGCAATCGGATAGCGGTCGTCGCGGTTACTACGGTAACTGAGCTTGTAGAAGCGACACTATGCGGGTTCGGGTCGGCGGTCACTTCGGCAGGCTTAGTGACCGATACTGACCCAAAGACTGCTGCCGATCCGGCGGCCGGTGTCGGAATCCGTTTGCCGAACGGGTAGTAGTCGCTGGCCTCGATGACGGTGCCGGTGTCGCCGTCGACGACGGCGCGGACGCTGCCGTGAGTGAAAGTCAATATTATATATTTCATTAATCTGGGCTAATAATCTAACGTTAACGTCAAATTGTCCTGACATTTTTTATTTTGAGAGATATGAGTTGGCCAGCCAGACTGGACTTCCTTCAAGGTCGGGATGGTCATCGATTCTGAGCAGCTTGCCCTGCTCGTCAAAATAGAACCAGCGTCCGGAAAGCATCCCCTTGCAGTACCATCCGATCGAGAGGAGCGTGCCTGTCTTTCGTGAGTATGAGCGGAATATCCCGTCCACGACACCGTCCTTGTAGTAGACCTCCCTGTAGCCGTCATCCTCCAGCCACAGCCCCTGACGGCGGCCGCAGGAGTCCGTCTGATTAATATCCAGTCTCCGTTCATCCCTATTCTGAGCGATCGCATATTCCATCATATCAATGTCGGATTCAGAGCCGTCTTTTCTAAAATATTTTGTCCATATTGTTTCCCCATCAATCTCTGGATCTTCGTTATACTTTTCTTCCTGAAGCTGTGAGAGGGCTCCATTTCGAAAATAAACAGCGATTCTACATCTGTATTTATAAATTAAGCAATTATTACTATTGTCATTGTCGCAAGGCTCTTTGATAATTCGGAAGTCCGAGAACACCGCTTCAAGATGGCGATAATCCTCGAAGGAATATATTACTTCGTCAAAACTCTTTGATTTTATTACACAAAACCCAATCAGAGAGCCAGTTAGCCGTGAATATTCTTTGCGGATGATAATTTTTCTTACTTCGCTATACTCTATTTCAGTGTAAAAATTATCAACCTCTTTCCACATCCCCATCCTCTGTCCATTCCGGTTGACCTTGTTGAAGCCCGGCCAGACGGTCGTGTCCTTTATAATGGAGATTTTGGAAAGAGAGTCCAGCTCTGTCATTCTCTTAGATGATCCATCGTCAAGCATCGCGGGGTCGCCTTTCTTATTATCTGCGCATCCCAGCGCGGCAAGCAGAATGCCAAGAATTATTGTCAACTGTTTCATAATGTAATATTTATTTCGCTGGTCATCTTTTTATGGATATGTGAATGGTTCGTGGGATAAGATATCTTGGCATTCTTCACTTATAGTTTATAACCAGCCCGTTTATTATTGTGTACCACTGTGTCCAGACACGCCATATTCTTTTCATTACTGAATTCCAAACGCAAACTGTCCCCATTTATAATGTATGACTTTAGATATGGAACGATGCCGCCTGTCACATCCAACGCATAACTTTTTCTCTTCTCATATAATTCAAGAGACAGACCCTGCAAAAACACACTGTCCAAAATGGAATCCAGGGAAATATCCACATTGCTGTTTACGGCAATTATGGTTTTGTTGACATACTTGGCCCCTACTACGGTCTCGTTATAGATCCAAGCCCCAGTACCAACGTTGATCGGAGCTGATATCCCGTGCCTGCCGGCGAAAATAACGTTCGTGTCCTTATTATCGACCCAAAAGGATATTGTCACAACATCTTTTCTATGAGACGTGTCCTCGCTGTTACGATACACTCCAGGCTTCAGGCACACCATAAAAACATCGCTGGTGTCAACCAGTTTCAAAAAGTTCTCCAACGAGTCTTGAAGCCTGTCGGAAATGAACACCCTCTCTACTGACGAACTGTCCTTCCTGTCAGTCTCCTGCTCCGTCTCCGTCCTGCGTGCGGGATTGCAGCACATCTGGGCGTACAGAATCGCTGTAAGTATAATTATCAACTTTTTCATTTGTGCTATTTTTTGTTTAATGTTCCGAAATAGAAGCCCTTGTGGTTTTTAATATTTCTTATGAAAGACGCATTGTAGTATCCGACTTTATACAATCTTCTTGAAACAGGAAAATAGACGTAATTGATCCGGGCTTTGCTTCCGTACTTATCGATCTCCTGTTTGGCGTGAGTTTGATCTGTGTTATAGAAAGCACTTCCGTATCCCATAGAATTAATCTCATCTGCCATATCTTGCCAAGTACCTGGATGTGAATGAACTGTAGCGTTGGGCATTGCGCCGACATAATCCTCCCACGAAGCCGCGTTGTCTGTTTTGTGACCTGTGCCAATGGTGTAGGAGTCTCCGTTGCGGTGGATCACCCAT
>Ga0129310_1000805_pt1 | contig 33094 bp, 33 predicted proteins | sample Go1ome_2_FD_94433 | JGI IMG/M metagenome (GOLD analysis project Ga0129310, IMG submission 94433) | Western lowland gorrila individual fecal microbial communities from Wisconsin, USA - Go1022A metagenome | ecosystem: Host-associated > Mammals > Digestive system > Large intestine > Fecal | place... | reverse complement strand
GTACTCGGCGAGGTGTTTTCGAGCCTAGTACCGCTGCGAGTGATGAGTAGCGAGAGCGTGCCTGCGTTGATATGTTATATCCCAAACAACCGATTTGTAACCTGAATGTTTCGTGCGTCCGTCTCACTTACGCTGTGCAAGGGTATAAGTCTATACCTGGAAGGTGGTAAGATACCGTTCAATGGTACGATGAGCCCTCTCATATTCCTCCAACAGATGCGGATGTCCTGCAATCGCATCCTCAATACGACCTTCCTTGCATGCATATTCCTGTGTCTGGGCTGCGACAGCCAATTCTTCAATACCCAAACTCCGCATACCACCCTTTAACGCATGTACACGGATTGTATATTCCTCCCAGTCCTGTTTGTCAAAGCTTTCCTGAATCTCCGCTTTTCGTTCTTGTTCTAATTCCAGGCAATATTCCAACAGTTCTTTGAAAAGATCTCTCTGCCCGCCCATATTCTGCTGAATTGCCTCCTCATGAATCTCCATCGGAACGAATACCGTTTCTTCAAATTCCGGCACCGGTTTTCTCGCTGACTCATCGATCAACTCAATCTTTGTACCCGGGAGCCATTTACGAAGTACCGCATCAATTGATTTGAGGTTCACTGGTTTTGCAAGGAAATCCTGAAAACCATGTGCTAAAAACATCTTTTTGGCATCATTGACCGCATTCGCCGTCAGTGCGATGATCGGTAGTTTCTTTCCATATTCGCCACCGGTTCTTCTTATGATCTCTGCTGCTTCAATTCCGTCCATCTCCGGCATCATATGATCCATAAAAACAATGTCAATGTCCTGATCTTTCAGTAATTCAATCGCCTCTTTTCCGCTTCTTGCAAGAATTGCCTGCACATCATATAACCGCAGAATCCCCTCTGCTACACGCAGGTTGATCTCGTTATCATCTACAATCAATATTCTTGCATATGGTGCACGGAACTGCACCGTAATCTCTTTTTCGTCAATCAACTGACTATAGAATGCTTCTCCATTTAATGCCGATACAACATTAATGGAATAAAAAGGAAGATGAATTCCGTTCACATCAGTTCCCAGCCGGATAGGATACTGCGGATCATGCATCACGTATACATTAATATACTGGGCAATCTGATCAAAATAACTCTTCTGATCTGTATATTCTCCCATACCAATAAACAAATGTGTTAGTGACTTTTGTTCTACTACATGCATCAATTCTACAAAATTTGTAATATTGCGACACGGTACCCCTAATGCATTCCATATATGTTCATTGGCAATCTTATAATACTGATCCCCTGCACTTGGATACTGCTCTTTATCTCCATATAATACAACCCGAATACCCTCTGATTGTTTCAATGTAAGGAACGGTGCTGCATCTACAATCTTCTGCGGTATCTCTACCGTCATAGTACTGCCCTTGCCATATTCGCTATCCACCCGGATGGTTCCATGCATAGCCTGCACCAAGCGTTTACAAATAGGCAATCCAAGTCCGGTTCCTTCTATAGAACGATTCTTTTTGGTATCTAAGCGATTGAAAGATTCAAACAAATGCACCTGATCCTCTTTCTTAATTCCGATACCGGAATCCTTCACAACCATCTTAAGCCAATTCTGATCTTCCTTCTCATAACAGGACAGCTCAATAAAAATATATCCCTGCTCTGTAAACTTCACTGCATTCGTAACCAGATTCATCAAAATCTGCCGGTTACGCAGTACATCTCCCATCAACTGTTTCGGCATTTCCGGACTACAATCAATAATAACTGCAATATCCTTATACCCCCTCCGAAACATCGCTGTATTCACAACATCCTGCACAACGGATGCAATAGAATACGGCTCATACACAATATCCATCTTGCCTGATTCTATCTTAGAGAAATCGAGAATATCATTAATAATTCCGAGTAGATTCTCACCGGATGTCTGGATATTATAACAATACTCTTTCACTTTATCATTATCATCACTCTCGCGCATGATCAATTCACTCATACCTACAATTGCATTCATAGGTGTCCGGATCTCATGAGACATATTGGCAAGGAACTCATCTTTACTCTTCTGTGCAATATTCAACAATGCATTCTGTGTCTCCATTTCTTCCACCTTCTGTTGGTATAACATCACCATAACATTCTCCGTGATCAAAAATGCCTCACAAAACAGAATCATCATTACATAATAATCAATACTTATCGTCTTCGTAATTACATCATATTCCGTAATCAATCCAAACACAATCGCCAGATTTACAGCAATTATATAATACATATTAAGGTGCATGTCCCCATAGATGGATATGAGTGCCCCCGTTACCATATATATGCATATTCCTCCGGAAAGAGTCTCCAGCTCACTGCCAATCATGTGCGTTGCCACCATAACACATATAACAAATCCAAGTTGTGACCAAAGCGGCTTTTTAATTGCCAATAAACATACTGCCGCAATCACTGATAATACCACTGCATATACCAGTGTCCGATACATCATTGCCATACCCCGGTTCCACCCTGCAAATATCACATGTGCACCTACAAACAGAATGAATTCTGTCATCTCAATCTGTATCATCTTTCTCCGACTTACCATACCTTCTCACGCCTCCCACATAACAGATAATTATATTTTACAGGATTCGACACAATTTTACCACAGAAAAATATAGAAAAAAACAGACTGTTACATAGGAATAAACTATATAACAGTCTGTCACAATTCTAACAATACTTCTTTGTTGATCAGGAAATCAGCCAAGCCGGATCCATCTACAACAATTACGCATACAACGGATACTTAGAAGTAATAGACTTCACAAGCTCCATTGCTCTTGCTTCATCCTTATCAATAACTGCAGCTTTAATTGCCTCTGCGATCGTAACCATATCTTCTTCATTGGCACCACGTGTTGTAATAGCCGGTGTTCCAAGACGGATACCACTTGTAACAAATGGCGACTTCGGATCATTCGGTACTGTGTTCTTATTCGCTGTGATATGTACGCTATCCAAAAGCTTCTCAACCTCTTTACCTGTCATATCCAGATTCTGAAGATCCACTAACATCAAATGATTATCCGTTCCACCGGACACAATATTGAACCCTCTCTCCATCAATGCACTGGCAAGCGTTGCTGCATTCTTGACAACCTGCTGCTGATATACCTTATAATCATCTGATAATGCTTCTTTCAGGCATACTGCCTTGCCGGCGATCACATGCATCAAAGGACCACCCTGAATACCAGGGAATACCGCTTTATTAAAGTTATACTTTTCATTAACCTCGTTGCTGGAAAGAATCATACCACCACGAGGACCTCTTAACGTCTTATGTGTTGTTGTCGTTGTTACATGTGCATATGGAATTGGTGACATATGAAGTCCTGCTGCAACCAGACCCGCAATATGTGCCATATCAACCATAAGAACTGCACCTACTTCATCTGCAATCTCACGGAATCTCTTGAAATCAATTGCTCTTGCATATGCAGATGCACCTGCTACGATCATCTTAGGTTTGCACTCTTTTGCAATGCGCTCTACCTCATCATAATCAATGAATCCATCATCATTCACACCATAAGGAACCACATTGAAGTACTTACCGGACATATTAACCGGTGAACCATGTGTTAAATGTCCTCCATGTGCGAGATTCATACCCATAAAAGTATCTCCCGGCTCCATAACCGCAAAGAACACCGCCATATTAGCCTGGGCTCCGGAATGTGGCTGAACATTAACATATTCACAGCCGAATAATTCCTTCGCACGTTCTCTTGCAAGATCTTCTACTACATCTACATACTGGCATCCACCGTAATATCTCTTACCCGGATATCCTTCTGCATACTTATTCGTAAGAGGACTTCCCATCGCAGCCATAACTGCTTTACTTACAATATTCTCCGATGCAATTAACTCGATATTCTCATTCTGTCTGTTAATCTCATCTGTCATAGCTTTCGCTACATCTGGATCTAATTTGCTGATTTCATCAAAACTATACATATTGCACCTCCATGGTAATTAATTTATAAGTCCCCTTTGTATGGTTCCGGCAATGGCATCCAGGCTATAATTCCCCGATCCATTACCTCTCTTCCATTCGATTCATGTACAAAACCGCGCATCCGATAACTGTACGTTCTTACAAAACTGCTAAGTCCGTCCGAACAGATAAACTGGTTATTATTCCTTACTTCATCCACTGTCGGCCCACGATCACTCCATAAAATCCATTCACTCATACATACATTCCTTCCCATAAACTTATATTTCTTACGTAACCTTCCACTATTTTACAATGATTTACCCTTTTGTGCAAGAAAAAATAAACAATCCTGCCATTATTAAGCATTTGTAAACAAAATCCTAATATTCTTTCACCATTTCTTTCATTGCCTTAAGAACAGTATCATATGTCTTAGAAGTCCAATGTAATCCATCTCCTGCTACATATTCCGGTTTCAGATATCCGTCATTCCCTGCTAATTCAAGGCACAGATCATAATAATATACATTATCTAACGGTACCACCTGCCGTTCCATCTTCCGGTTATAATAATTAATTGTGTCAAGACTTACCGTAGAACTTTTTCCAACCGGACTGACTCCTAATACGAAGATCTCCATATCAGGATTTTTCTTCACACAGGATTTAAGGATCGCTTTATAATACCGTATCATATTATCCATCTGTTTTTCCGATGGATTACCTGCAATATCATTCACTCCTAACATAATAAACAGCCGATCCGGTTTGTATGCCAATAACTGTGTCAACAGATCACTTTCATAATATGCCTGAGTGCCAATTCCTATCTTTGCAAACACTTTCTGCTTATGGTTATCCGTAATCTTTCCGTAATTCAATAGTCCAACCATCAGCGAGTCTCCCGCATATGCTGTTGTCTTCACGATCTTACGCATTTTCTTCTTCATAGTAATACTATACGGACTATATTCCTTTTCCCCAGTCGTTGTATTTTCCCGTACCGCACGAATCTTATAATAATACGTCGTCAATGCTTTGCCCTTTTTATCTACATAAGATGTCTTCTTTGCAGTACCGATACATTCAAAACCCTTTTTCTTACTCTCAGAGCGATAGATTTCATACTTTTGTGCATCCTTTACCGGAATCCACACAAGGCGTATCGCAGACTTTGAAGTGGCAAATACACTTCCAATCGCCGGTTTTGCCAGTGAATCAGCGGAAGTCTGCTTTGCCATTGATATATTCTGACAGCTTAATACCATCAACAATACGATAACCAATAATCGAATACGCTTCATCTCACGTCACTCCTTTCATCCGCAGCACAGTCTGTCAATTAATAATCTTTATAATCCACCGTTCCATCAGAATAGGTGATAATATAATATCCATGCCCGGAGCCATCACAATCCGGCACCTTTTCTTTGGACACGATCGTCCTGCGGCTCTTCGTTCCTTTCGTTACGACCTGGGATACCGGCTCCTTCAACACTTTTTCCGTAATTGCTTTCCGACTATCCTCTTTACCATCTACATAAGTCACCTGATAGGTCACTTCTTTCTCGCCATCCACACCGGGTATCTTCTCTACCGTCTCATCCGAGTACATAGAATCCGAATATTCCACCTCTGTCTCAAATGGAACCTTCTCTTTCTCTACCACCTCTTTCACAGATACCCTTTCGATCACAACATTCATGCCCTCCGTCAAGGCTTTATCCCGTCCCGGTTTCACAATATCCTTCTGATCTAACGCAATATTCTGTTCTTCTAATAAATCTGCCACATTCTCTGCCTTAGTAAGACAATCCTCTTTTCTGCCATCCACCTGGATCGTAACTGCCAATCGATGTGTGACTTCAATTGTCATTCCGTCCGACAGATATGCTTCTGTACTATGGTTCAGATAATCATGTCCTTTCACAGTTATCCCCTGTGTCTTTAATACATCCTGTACCTTTTTCCCTGTCATCTCCACTTCTGAGGTCTTATCACCCTCTACCAGTGTCACTTTCGCATATCGCTCAATTGTAATCTTATCATTGTCCTGTATTACACTGTCTAAGGATGGCGAGACTTCATCTTTCTGATATACCGGGATCTCCGCCTCTTCCAACACCTTCCGGATTGTTGTATTAGCAGGCACCAACAACGTTGTGTTCACATGTCCGTCTATAATGTGAACTTGCGTACTCTTTGCGCCGCACCCGGTCAGTAAGCCGATTGTCAGCATTCCCGTCACAGCAATTATATATTTGAATCCTTTCCATTCTGTTTTCATAGTCTATCCTCTTACTACTTTCCACTGACCTGCATCCATTTTCCGTTCTGTTCTACGATCACACTTAATTCTGTCTTTGTCAGCTCTACCATACCATTCTCCTGCATTTGTTGTTTGTTCAGATATAATTGATATCCATAATCCGAAGTACCGGTTACGGTCGTAAACGCCTCATAGACAATTGCACTCTCGCCACTTCCAACCCGAATATAGATCTTCATATCCGAGCCTAATTCCTTACCTGACACTTCACCGGATACCAGATAATACTTGGTATCATCCGATGAATCTTCCAGCGTCAGCGTTGTACCAAGATCCGATGACTTCTTAACAGGATCCGTCATAGCAACCTCCGGTCCCTGCATAATCGGTGGTGTCGTCATGAATTCATCCATATTACGTTCCACTTTCTCTGCAATCACAATATCCGGTTTGCAGGAATCCATATATTCCGCAATCCGGTATGGAACACTCTTTGAAAATGCTGCCTGCTTATATTGCTGTGCCATCAATGGCAGTAACGTATTGCCAAATGAATCCCGGAACATCAATAGTGACTGTTCACCATCCTTACATTCCGTTTCAATGTAAGCAGCCTCCACATCCTTGTCTTTGCCTGCATACCTCCAACTACTGTCAGATTCATACCGATAGTTCCATTCCGGTATCGCAGTTAACGGATATAACATCTTATTGAGATCTCCATGCTCATTCTTCTTACGTTCTACATCTACATCCTCATAGGTTGGATGATCACATTCTACCGCATCCATTAACGTGTTATATGCTAATACCGCTCCCTTATTGTTCCAGTGGGAATCCCGTTTCAGATATAATGTCTCTTTCTGATCTTTAAATGGTGCAAACAGATCGACATATGAGATGCCAGCCTCCGTAAGAGGCTGCTTCAATTTGTCCATATTCTTTGTCGTGCCTGCCTTCTTACTCAGATAGTACGGCATATGCTCACCATATAAAGAATTCTTATTTGGTGCTACCGTAAACAGGAATTCCACACCCTGTTCCCTGACATACTGCTGCAACAGAGAAAGATTATGTACGGTATCAAATACCTGTCGTTCGTTCATTGTATCCTGTGCCAGATAATCATTAACTGTATCCGTATAATATAGCCAGCCGTCTGTTCCTACCGCTACCGTGTCTACATTTGACACACCAAACACCCTGCTCTGAATCTCTGCATCCGCAGATACTAACTGCTGCCGAAACGCAAAATGATCCTCAAAGTAGGCAGACAATTCATCAAAATAACTACGATTCCATCTTCCATCCTTCTGCCAGTCCGGGAAGGCGGCTAACGTCTTATTCTCCGTTGTTGTATTCGTCTTATAGACTGTCATTCCTGCAAACGGAAGCACACAGATTACAAGACATATTACAATATATATTACATTACCTGTCTTCTTCATATGCGCACCTCCCTAAAATCTAAAGTATATAAACGGATTATAGGTACTGCCGGACAACCGGATCATACACCACACCAGAAGAATGCCAGACAATACATACAACAATATCTGCACTTTCTTCCATCTGCCGGTAAGTTCCTCACCCGCTATATTCTGCCGTACACAATCGACATACTTTCTAATCGGTGCTGCCCCAAGTATCGCTGCAACCATCATAACAAGAAACCACGGTGTCAGCTGCTGCACTGCAAAGCTCATGCTTGCCGAATCAAAAGAAAAACCGGTAAACATCCTGCCAATCATAAATGCACCATCTGCCAGGCTGTCTGCACGAAACATTACAAATCCTACGCAAACCACAAGTAAAGTATAGATTCTCGCAATCACTTTCGGAACTTTCTTTGTGAACGGAATATAAGTCTCTAACAGTAAAAATGCTCCGTGCCATAATCCCCATATTACAAATGTCCAATTCGCTCCATGCCATAATCCGGTGAAAAAGAATACGATAATCCGGTTAAGGCATGTCCGGGCTGTTCCCTTCCGGTTGCCACCTAACGGAATATACAAATATTCCTTGAACCAGGTTGATAATGAAATATGCCATCTTCTCCAGAACTCCTGAATGCTGTCCGCTCCATATGGATATTGGAAATTCTCCTTAAAATGAAACCCAAACATATGACCAAGTCCAATTGCCATATCACTGTATCCACTAAAATCGTAATAAATCTGCATTAGGTATGCAATCGCACCGATCCAAGCCACAACAATATTAACTTTTGAATGTGCCGCCGCAAAAATATGATCCGCTGCCAGACCGGCTGTGTTGGCAATCAAAACTTTCTTACCTAATCCACAGATAAACCGACGCAGTCCTCTTGCGATCTCATCTGCATCCATGCTGCGATTCGTGATTGCTTCATTGATATCCCTGTATTTGACGATTGGGCCGGCGATCAACTGTGGGAAAAACGAAATATACAACAAGATATTCCAAAAACTTTTCTGTGCTTCCACTCTCTCCCAATAAACATCGATCACATAGGATAATGCCTGGAACGTAAAAAATGAAATTCCGATCGGTAATGTAATTCCCGGCTGCGGGATCCCGACAGATAACAACCGGTTCACAGTGTCTACCGCAAAATCCGCATATTTAAACACAGCTAGCATTCCCAGATTCAAGACAATATCCATTACCAGAAATACTTTCTTTGCACGTTGTCCCCTATCGATCAAACGTGCCATTGCGTAATTCACAATGGCACTAAATATCATCAACAATACATATACCGGTTCTCCATAGGCATAAAAGAATAAACTTGCCACAATCAAAAGTGCATTCTTTGCCTTTAATGACGGAATCACACAATATAGTGCAAATACCACCGGTAAAAATACACATAAAAATTCCAATGAACTGAAAATCATCGAATTCTCCCTCTTCTTTCTAATCGTATCTTATGTATATATGAATTATATCTGTCAGATCTTCAGCTTGTTTATCTTCACAAGCTTTGCAGTCTTGTACGTAGAATTAAAATATTTGTCGTAGGATTTGGCTCTTGCAAACAATACATCATATACCTTACCACCAATCTCTACCCATGCATGTTCCGAATCATCACACAGATATACCTTGGAATATCCGCATTCCTTCGCAAGATATGCAAATGCACTGCTCATGGATACACAACAGCCTTTTCCCTTCTTAAAGATATCATTGGCATAATCGACATCCCAATTCTTCTGTGTACGAACCTTCGCAATGATCCGATATCTCTTATATGGCGCTTTCATCACCCAGTTAAAGCACTTCTTTAATTTGTCCTGCTTGCTGTCCGTTGCTTTGGTCTGCTTCTTCACGATCTTCTTTGCCAGAATCATCGTCTCTACTTTCTTCTTAGCATCTTTGCTTACCTTCGCAGTTCCATCCTTATTGATAGAAATGCCATCCGCTTTTCCTTTCTTCTTCATAACTCCGGTACTACGATCAAAGAAATAATAATTCTTACCTTTCTTCATCCAGCCCTTCTCCATGGCCCCATTCTTGCCAAAATAGTATATCTTCTTTCCAACTGTAACAAACTTATTCTTTACTTTCTTGCCTGTTGCATTCTTGTAGTAAGATTCTCCATTCTCCTTTACAATCTTTTCCTTATTCTGTGTTACTTCTGCCGCCTCATTCGTCACTTCAGTTGTTGCTGCACTATCTACCGGCTGTGTGCTTGTCGCATGTACTGTGCCCCCTGTTAAGGCAAGTCCCATTCCCAATGTAAACAGACATGCTGTTTTCTTTATACTATGTAATATGCTCTTATTCATATAATTCTGCAATTGTTTATCACTCATTCTCATAATCCCTTTCTTCTATACTATATTCAAATCATGTAGAGTATAGCACCTACCCCCTTATAAATCAACGCATCCACACTGATTTTTTCATTAAGTTTTTCTTACCAAATCATTACAAAATTGTTACACTCACCCTTGCACAGCGTAAGTGACGGGCGCATGTGTCTAACGGACGCAACGGTCTAGAAAAATTGGTTCCAAGCCGGGGCCACAACCTAAAACATGCGCGTCCGTTCACTTACGCTGTGCAAGGGTAATTAATTTAGATGAAGAAAAGAAGTCCTGCAAACATAATAGCTCCAATTACATTCGCCTTTGCAGGCAGCTTGGTTGGCATAATCACAATTGCAAGTGGCAGCAAATTAAAGATACATGCCCATGCAGGAAGGGATGTTGTTCCTGTTACAACTGCGATAAAAAAAGCAACTGCAAACACTAGCATACCGAGATAGCCTAAGTACATTGTATAACACGTTGTCTTGAAGAAGTCCCAAACGGCATGTAATGCCTCTTCCGTCAGATTCAACTTCACAAAGAACCATTCAACAAGACAACAGAACAAATGATGCAATGCAAGATTAATAAACATAACAATGGTTGCAATATACATAATCATATAATACGTCTCGGAATACTGTCTCATCCAATCGCACAATGCCAGATAACCGAAAATCTCAAACGTCATAGCAAATACACCAAGCAACATTGCAATTGACAGATTCTTAAGTGGCATTCCTTGAAAGGATACCCTTGACTTCTCATAATCCTTAAAATTGGTTAAATCAACTTTTCCATTCGGCGCATAGGTAAGCAATCCATCTGAAACGCCACAAAATATATGACCGATCAAGGCCATAACCATAAATACTTTCCATTGTAACATAGTAAATTATCCTCCTCATAACACAATGTCAGTTAGTTATTACTAACTCTCAGTTTACTATATCACATTTTATTTTCAAAGAAAAGTATACTTATATTCTTTTTTGCAAATTAAAGAGTGCACAAAAATAAAACATTACCATGCTTTCATCTATTAAATTAGTTTCAGATATTCAAATGCTTTGTATAAGCCATCCTGATCTACCGCATCCGTAACATAACCTGCTGCCTGTTTCGCTTCTTTTCCACCACTTCCCATGCAGACACTATCATGGCATGCCTCAAACATCGGAATATCAATCTTTGCATCCCCAAATGCGATCGTATCCTTTCTGTCAGCCTGCAAATACTCCACCAATCGCTCTATCGCATATGCCTTTGATATATTCTTAACTCCCATATCTCCAAATAATGCTTTCTCCCCGGCGCCGCCCCAGGTTCCATTTTTCAGGTCCGGGAATTCTTCACACGCATCCAGATAATCCTGATAGGAAGACAATATATAGCTTACCTTATTCAGATCATCCCGATACAATTCTCCGTCAAAGATCATTTCAGGAAATGCATCCCGTACTGTCAATATATTACTGTTCGGCTTTCCCTTTCTAGCTGAATACATCCGAATTGTCTCAACTGCCTCTGTCTCAAACTTCTCACTTGCAAACAGACCATTATTGCTTTCCAGATAAAATTCCAATCCCCGATCATGCAGCCAGTCCACAATATGTCTGCACTGTTCCGGCGTGATCAACTGATGCAGCACCACCGTTCCCTGATCTTCCACATAACTTCCATTGCCGCCGATCATACCATCAAAACCAATATCCCATATGTAATCATACACTTCTGCCTTACTCCGACCGGTACTGATATATACTCTGTGACCACTTGCCCTTGCTTTACGAATTGCCATAACCGCACTATCCGGTAAATGATTCTCATAATCTACTAAAGTTCCATCTACGTCAATAAATATTATTTTTCCCATACCTGACTTCTCCTCTCTGTGTCAAATAACACATCTTTTTATAAAAAAATTTCGCTCTTTTAATTATTCATCCGAATACTATCAATATACAATATATTTATCAGCAAAAATATAGAAATCAGGTAGAATAATATAACAATTCTATATCAAAATAAATCCAGCATGTTATCCAGATAGATCTCTTCCCGAACTTGAAGCTGATACTCCGGCCGCGTCATATAATAAAGCAGAAATTCCAGAATAAGTGCACTTCCAAGACCTCGCCCTTCCAGCTTATAATTTGAAAATCCCATTGGCAGAAAGGTATTGCAAATGTCATCAATTCCAATAAAACCCGGATTCTTCATAGCATCTGAAAAACGATATCCGGTTGCTGCATTCGGTGCCTTACAATAATGCTCTGCATTTTCTCCCAGATTCTTCCGGCTGACCGCCTCATAACATTCTTTCCGATCCTGGCATCCAAACCAGCAACATTCATTACACAAGAATTCTACCTTATCTTTTTCAGATTGCGGTAATGCATTCCATCTATCATACATCTTATTGAGACGAAAATCCGGCACCACATACCGAAACTCTTCCCGCTGCAATTCTTTCTCTAATTCTGTAAACTCTGTCAACACCTTTGTTGTAGACGAGACATAATAAAGCTCCGGATAATGGATCATCAAATAATTAAGCAGCAGATCAGAATGAACAATGACACCATTTTGAATTGCTTTGCTGTTTTCTTCCAATAATCCACAAAGCTGATTGCACCGCTTATCTGTAAGATGTTCTTCCGTCAGCAGGGAATTACTAAATGTCAACCGGGCTGAAATGCCATATTCCCGTAAAAACGCCAACACCTCTTCCAGCTCCTGTTCACCCCATTCCACACGTCCTCCACCCCAGATACAATCCATAGGTGCACCATATACAGAGCCAATCTCACACCAATCGTAAAAATACTCCCGGTGTTTGCGGTACAAAGGCAGGAATCTCCGATACAATTCAAAAAACTCAAACAATCCCGGAAGATGATAATATGCCTTATTCTTTCCCTCACTATATGTATCCATACATCACACCTCTCTACCTGCTCACGCTGTTTTAATCATGTCTTTCATCTTCATTCTTATAGCACTCACAAAACCGTGCCGCGAAGGATGGCTTCTGTCCTGCCACATACAAATGCTGCGTGCTTCCAAACTCATTGATCCGGAAACATGCGATACCTTCCCGCCGCTCCTCTGTATAGAGACTGGTAACCGAAGATGGTGCTGCACAGAATCCATGCCACAATATCATCGGAGATACATTTACAAGATGGCTTAATATCACACATTCCACTCCAAAATGACAGAATAACACGATCGTGTCGTTATTCGGTTGTAACACTCTGTAATGAAGCCCCTCTCTTTCATATCCATGCTTTTTTAACAATGAATCCAATCCTGTGCAAACCTTCTCATATGCTTCTTTTACCTTTCCCTCCCGCATAATATCAGTATCTGCCCAGCAGAAACTATCATAATTCTGTCTATCCTTTTCTACATCTGTCGGAAGCCAGTCCCAACATATGTTACTCATCTCCCCTTGCAGATCCGGTCGGCGAACCGGTACATCAAATTCCCGTAACCAGTCACAGGTCTCTGCCTTGCGGTCTATCTTCTTCAATGTGCATCCTGCCGTGTCCTGCGCTCTTCCAAGCGGTGATACATAGAATGCCTTCACATCCAACTTTGACAGATATTCCGCTGCCAGTTCCGCTTCCTTCCAACCTGTCGGTGTTAATGAATCTATCGCATAATCCGGTTCTGCATGGCGTACAATCATAATTCTCATATTTTACTTATCTCCTATCTTACTGTTCTTTTTCTATCAAATTATCGGAAATTCTCCGAAAAAGTACTATCATTTATGTCTGTTTTCCTTCATATAAAATTATAACACACCCTTCATCAAAAGAAAAAGAGAATAAAATAACCTATTTCCGCACAGATTATCTCTATAAATCATACAACATACGAAACGGAGTATAGCACTATGGAACCAATCATCTACATCAAAGCACCCCAATGCATTGATATTATTGACCCATCCGTTACACTTGGAGACTTTCTGACAATCTACTGCACCGATACCAAAATTCAAAACAAATTAAACAATCTGCAATTCTATACATTTCCTGCCGGACAGTCAGCACAGATTGTTGTCTCCGTTCTAAAAGTAATGGAAATGATACTGACACACTATCCGGATGCCCAGATTGAAAATCTTGGAGAAGGCGATTTCATCCTCTCCTACGATCCGCCAAAACCCTTTGCAAAAGCAAAAGAAATGATCTTTACTTTCTTCATCTGCCTGGTTGCCTTCTTTGGTGGCGGATATGCGATCATGGCATACAATACCGATGTGGGTGCCAGAGAATTATTCACCTACCTGTCTATGTTATTCCTTGGCAATGCCCAAAGTGGAGTGCTCTACGTTGCGATCACATATGCAATTGGTCTGACTGTTGGTATGCTGCTCTTCTTCAATCATCTCGGAAATAAGAAACTGACCCAATCCCCTACCCCATTAGAGATTCAAATGCGACTATACGAAAAGGATATCAGTACCACTGTCATTAAAGATATCAGCCGGCGCGGTGAAAATATTGACATTCCCCGATAGCTGCTGAAAGGAGTGAATCATGTCTTTCCTATCCTATACCTTATTAACGATATGCGGTATTTCCGCCGGCTTTGTTACTGCGGCTGCCTATGTTGCATTTATTGCCATGCTTGGCGTGTTCCCGAAAGTTGCCGCAAAGACCAAAACCGCCGGGCAATGTATCCTGTACGAAAACTGCCTGATCCTGGGAATCCTTATCGCTACCCTGCTGCAATTCTTTGTCACAACTCCCACAGAAGGTTCTCCTGCCCTGCCGTTTCCCGCAATTGGAATTCTGATTCTTATTCTGCTTGGACTATTTGGCGGTATCTATACCGGATTCCTGATCGGCGGTCTGTCTGAAGTACTAAATGTTATCCCTACTTATGCCAAGATTGCACATATCCAGAAACGGATCGCCCTTGTCATCTTCTTTCTTGCACTCGGTAAAGGCGTAGCGCTTCTCATCCAATATCTTGTCATTGATATGCTCTGATGCATAATATCACACTTTAATGAGATACTAAGCATGTATGAGACCACTGTGTTTTTCGCAATTATAAGCAGATCGATATACGACTATAAGATTTCATATTAACAGACATTTTTGCCACCAAATAATAAAAGGAGATTTCTATGAAACAGAAAATAAGTAATGAAGAATATAATGAATATGTAGAACAGATCACACCTACTTACAGTGTATGGAAGAACTGTCTGAATGCTTTCTGGGTAGGTGGACTCATCTGTGTGCTCGGTGAATTCATCTTTGCATTTTTCAAAGATTCGGTTGGATTACCGGAAGATGATGCCGCAAGCTATGAATCCATGTTATTGGTACTGACAAGCGTCATCTTAACCGGGTTCAACATCTATGGGCACATTGCCCGATTAGGAGGTGCCGGTGCCTTAGTTCCGATTACCGGCTTTGCCAACTCCGTTGCAGCGCCTGCGATCGAATATCAAAAAGAAGGACAGGTCTTCGGCATCGGTGTTAAGATCTTCACCATTGCAGGACCTGTCATTCTTTACGGTATCTTCACAAGCTGGGTGCTTGGACTGATCTATTATCTTGGCGGATTGTTTGGATGGTGGTAAACATCATCCAATCTTTCTTGCTACTGCGATCAATATACACGCTCCTATCACAGATACGATCATATTGCCGATCACACCGTTGCCGGATATTCCGATCAAACCAAGGATGACGCCGCCTACAGCTCCACCCACAATACCAAGTATCATATTCTTAAGCCAGCCACCTTCTACATGCATGATCTGCCCTGCAATCCATCCGGCAACGGCTCCTAAAACCAGGCTGATAATAAAATTCAAAATGTGAAACATCTTCCTTCCTCCTTGTTGACATTTGTCAAGTGTTATATATGCATTATTATACTCTATATCATCCATTCGTCAAATACAGATTTTCGTGCAAGCACGAATCTGTACTCAGCTCATCGTATGATCAAGCAGGCTGACTCCTACTTGATTACGTATACACAAAAAGCTTTCCATGGAGAGGGGGAAAGAGGTAGTCCCCATGGAAAGCTCTTTTATTGAGATACGTGTTTGTTTGTATTAGTTAGCCTTAACTAACTGTCATTATCATATCCTATTTGAATCCAAAAAGCAACCCTTGTTATTGAAACGATTTCTCATTAAGAGCTATATTGTCAATTCCTTTACCTGTCAGGCAATTACTTTGGCAACACGATACTGAAACGATTCCCGTGCCCGGTCGGACACACACTAAGACAACCACCCTGTTTCTCTATAATTTCTCTGGCAAGATACAGACCGATTCCGACACCTTCCTTCTCAATTGCATTCTTTCCTCGATAGAACCGTTCAAATATACGGGTTCGTTCTTCCCCGGATATTGGTTCATTCTGATCGGTTACACTGATCTCTATAGTTAGTCCCAACTCCCGAACAGCCAGAATAATCTCATTTCCCGGTTTACCATATTTCACTGCATTATCTAACAGATTAAAACAGGCTTCCGCCGTCCATCTTCTGTCATGTAATATATCACAGCTTATCTCTTCCTCATAAGTGATCATAACATCCGCTTTCTTTGCACCGGCATAGATATCCTTCACCGCCTGTAAGATGGTTTCATTGATGCTTTGCCGCTCACAGTGCAATGTGATCAGACCACTTTCCAATCTCGATACTTTGATCATGCTTTCCGAAAGAAATATCAAACGTTCTACCGACAGATCTAAGATATGCAAATATTGCTGCCGTTCTTCCGGCGTGATATCCGGAGCTTTCAGAAATTCCGTATACATTTTCAGATTCGAGATCGGTGTTTTTAACTGATGAGAAAGATCCGATACCAGACCTTTGATATTTTCATGTTCTGCCCGTTCCCGCTCATTTTGAAGTCTAAGGGTGGTAACCATCTTATCAATCTTACACTGTAATTTGGATAGCAGTGTATCTTCATTTTCCGGAAACACTTCCTGTCTTTCTAATTCTGACAGGCTGTCTAGCAAGTCCGACAATGCCGCAACAATCTGTGAAATGTAGACGTCATCGGTACGTTGCAACAGCCTCATAATTCCGATCATTCCCGCACCGCAACCAATCACGGTAACAACCGGTAACCATTTTCCAACATAGAGATACATGATAACCGCCGCACCTACAACCAAAAGAAGGGAGCATGCATACAGCATCCTCACCCTTCTCTCATAGTATTTCTTATTTTGTTGATATGAATATTCTTTCATGCTTCTTCTCCAAATGTATAACCAATTCCAAATACCGTAATGATATACTGTGGATTGCCTGCATCCTCTTCTATCTTCTGCCGAAGCCTGCGGATATACACACTTAATGTATTCTCATCCACATAATTTCCATCACAATCCCATATCCTCTGCAGGATCGTATCTCTGGTCACTACCCTGCCTTTATTCCTTATGAGTAATTCCAAAATGCGATACTCCGTTCCGGATAATTTCACCGGTTCTTCTGACAAAAAGACCTGCATACGCTCAAAATCCACTGTCATATTGTTATAATGAAAACGGGCATGGTTCTTATCCTCTACACTTCTTCGAAGCACTGCTTCAATCCTTTGATATAGAAGCTCCACAGAAAAAGGCTTTGCAATATAGTCATCACATCCGGCCCGGAATCCCTCAATCATATCCTCATCCGTATCTTTTGCGGTGAGAAATATGATTGGAACCTTCATGGTGTCTCTTAACTGCCTGCAATAATCAAGTCCTGCACCATCCGGAAGATTACGATCAAGCAGGATCAGATCAAATCCATGCTGCATACAGACATCCGCTTCCTTACGGGAATATGCCGTCTCCACTTCATATCCCCGCTGCTCTAAGAACAACTTGACACCACCACATATAATTACATCATCTTCCACAATCAATATCCGTCTCATTTTTAACTCCTATCATCCGCTGCTATCCTATTCTGCCATTCGCAGCCGTTCCACAACCGTCTCTTTGTTTATCAGACGAAATACTAACGCCGGTACTACAATGCATATCACAAATAAAACCACAGCCATGACAATTACTAATTCAAATGGATAATGGAATATCGCATAATCTGCTATATGCATACATAATCTACCTGTTCCATACATCATAAGACTTCCTAACGTCAGGATCAACCCACTACTGATCATACCATAGACCAGACCTTCATACATCAGCATCTTTCGGATCTGCCGCTTTGTCATACCGACACTTTCCAAAACCGCAAGTTCCATTTTTCTCGTATACACACCGGTGATCATTACATTGATATAATTGACAACACCGATCAATATCAGAATCAGGGAAATACCTCCACCGATTACCTCAAGTGACATCATAGATTTCTTAAACTCTGCTGCTTTTACCGAACGGATATCACTGGCAATAATGATCGAATTCCCCTTCACAATCCGTTCTACGGATGGCGTAACATCCGGTTCTTTCCCTTTCTTTGCATTCGCAATAATACAATCCACTTCTGCATCCGGGAATAGCGAATCCATCACCTGATCGCTCACAAAAATGGCATCCGGAGCGCCGCCTAATACCCAATAATATCCTGCGGTAATTCTTTCGTCATCCTGTAATGCCGCACCAACTGTAATCTTTCTCTCATTTCCAGTGTCAGCATTCCGTAGTGTAATTGTCCTGCCTTGCATCCGCTTTGTTGCATCCTCTGAATCCAGATATCCGATCAGACAGATCTCGCCCTTTTCGAAAGCTTCTATGTCGACCTTCTGTGCGGCAGTCTTGTTATATGCTTCTACCATTTTCGTATTAATGGAAATCAATGGAGCCGAATACTGTGCCGCCTTTTCTGTTGTCGTCTCATAGAACTTTGCCATGTCTCCGGGATTATCTTCCTTTTCCAGAAAAGGAGCATATAGCTCCGCATCAAACGGAAGCATGACATCTGCGCTACGATTGGTATATACCTCATCCATTCCATCTATCTCCCGCATCTTCTCTGCAATATCTGCCATGGTCTCACCCTGATCTGCCCTGTCCTCATCACCGCTTCCATACAATACATAATCATTATGCAGGTAGTGTGCGATATAACTATCGGCACTTAAGCAGTCAATAAATGTATTCACACATAGAAAAGTGACGGATCCCATAAAAACAGATGCAAATACAAGAATGCTTCTTTTCTTCTCCCGGAATACGTTGCGCCATGCCATTTTCGGCAGCTTGCCGCCACTCGTTGTCCTGTAACAGTTTTTTACTTCATTTCCCGTATACTTCATTGCATCAATTGCAGATATCTTACCCGCATACTTCGCCGGCTTTCTTGCACTGATAGATACGGTTACAAATGCAAATAATACGGAAAACAGATAAATACCCGGATGAAAGCTTATCGTAGAGGATACTGCTGATTCCCGCCCAACCGAGAACATCGTCATCGCCAATGGAACAACCCCGAAGGATACTCCTGTACCGAGCACTACTCCGATCGGAATAGCAATACATGCAAGATATCTCGCCTGCCGCTTCACAATCTGCTGAATCTGCGGCATCGTAGCACCAATCGTCTTTAACATTCCATAGAAACGAATATCTTTTGTCACAGAAATGTACATCACATTATAGATCAACAGATACCCGCTTAACACGATCATCATTGCAATCAATCCAATACCGATCGCAATCACAACACGATTGGAACCATTTTCTGACTGTGTATCATAGCTTGCATCAATCTTTTGGTCTTTTCGTAACGTCACCTGTTCCTCTAATTCATCCCTTAAGTTCTCCTGCTTTCCCTCTTTGGCGGAAATGCTGACTCGTCCGTTCTCCTGCATCGTAAATCCCGACTTATCCATATATGCCTTAGACACCAACGTTGTATTGCCTTTGCTATAACAGGTATACCAGCCGGATAATTGAAACAACTGTTCCTTTCCATCTAACATGAATACAATATCCTGACCGATCTGTGGGGTCTGAATACCAAGATTGTCAAGCGTCTGCTTGGTTAACATAATATCCTTCTCATTTTTCGGATAAGTTCCTTGCAGATCTGTAATCGCCGGCTGCAGATTCTTCTCAAATTCCGTCGTATCATAATATTGAAGGAGATATTGATATTCTCCATCCTCACTCGCAACCCTCTGGGCATCTATCTGAATCCCTGCTGCCCAAAGAGAAGGACATTGCCCGATCTCCTTTACCTGATCTTCCGTTGGGTGTTCGATTGTGATCGATGCCTTTGTTCCCTGTAAGCGAAGCTGCATCTGATTTATATTCCTTGCCATAGAAAAACCCAGTGTAAATACCGCCGTAAACATAAAAGTTGTCAATACAATAGCAAGAATAACGATTACATTACGAACCCGGTTCTGTTTCAACATCCGATGATAGATACGATTGATCGCTGTCTGATTATTGTTCTTAAGCATCCGCATGTCCCCCTTTTGTCTCAGAGGAAACAATCTTTCCATCTTCAATCCGTATCATCCGGTCGGCAATGGTAGCAATCTCTTCGTTATGCGTGATCATAACAATGGTCTGCGCAAACTCCCTGCTGGTCAGCTTCAATAATGCAATCACATCCATGCTGGTCTTACTGTCCAGATTACCGGTCGGTTCATCTGCCAAGATAATCGACGGCTTTGCTGCCAATGCCCTTGCAATGGCGACTCTCTGCTGCTGACCACCCGACAACTGATTCGGCATCGCGTACCGTTTTTCGGAAAGCTTCAGCATATCCATGATTCTTTCCACATAAGCCTCATCAATCTTTGCTCCGTCTAATTCAATCGGAAGTACAATATTCTCATATACATTCAGAATTGGCATCAGATTGTAATTCTGAAATACAAATCCAATCTTCCGTCTTCTGAAAATAGTAAGCTCCTCATCCCGCATTTCAAAGATAGATTTGCCATCTACGACGACCTCTCCGCTTGTCGGCCGGTCAAGTCCTCCTAACAGATTAAGAAGCGTTGATTTGCCACTTCCTGAACTTCCAATAATCGAAACAAATGTACCTTCTTCGATATCAAGGGAAACGTGGGATAATGCATGTACCTCATTATCCCCATTTCCATATATTTTTGTAAGATCATGCGTTGATAAAATGTTCATTTCATCTCTTCCTTTCCTGTTGATACGTTCATTCTATCATACGCATCTTACAATCTTCTTACAGTTTTCCTTAAAATGTGATAATCATTTATAACAGTACGCAAAGTAATTTTCAACCATTATACCCAACAAGACCTTAATTAACAATATTCGAGTTGACACTCCGATACAACCTTATGAAAAAAACGCAGGCACAAACATTCCGTTTTTGCTCTGCGTCTTAGCATCTGGCTTATGAAAGCAGGAATTCGTCAACAAACCGTTTCTTCGCACGTGGTTTTCCAAACAGATATCCCTGCAGATAGTCCACATTTAATTTTTTTAATATCTGATCCCACTCACTTTTTTCTACACCTTCTATGCATATTTTTATGCCGATACTGTGCACCATATCTATGATCTTTTTAAACAATTCATAATCCCGCACATTACTCATTGCTCTTGTAGTAAAATCTTTATCTATTTTCACATAATCCGGATTCATATCACAAATACAATGCAAATTTGAATATCCGGTTCCAAAATCATCAAGGGCAAAAGAGATCTTATTATCTTTAAGTTTTTTTCTTAAATTACAAAAACGGGGTGTCATATCCATATATCCGCTCTCTGTCATCTCCACACATAAACTTTCAGGTGTAATATCATAATGTTTAATTACCGATAAGATATCTTTCCAGATATTATCCTTCATTGTCTGAACATATGACATATTTATGTTGACTTTGAATTTTGGAATATACTGCTGCATTTCACGGCACATCTTTGCCGCCTCATTCATGACATATTTTCCTGCCGGAATGATCAATCCCGTTTTCTCCAGCCATGGAATAAACTCTACTGGAGAGATCTGTTCATCCCCTTCTTCAGAATGTAATGTAAATCTCATAAGTGCCTCTGCACCAAGAATCTGTTCTGTACTGCAATCAACGATAGGCTGATAGTACACTTCAAATCCCTCAAATTCGTTTGATACGGCATTGCGCAATGCACTTATCACTTTCTCTTTTCTCAAAAACAATTTGTAATCTTCCGGTTCATAAAAATAGTAATTGTTCTTACCTGACTTTTTAGCCTGTTGTAAAGAAAAATCGCACAGCTTCCGGTAATTGTCATAATCATTTGGCACCATTTCCATGCCGATCATTCCAAATGAAACGGAAAATACCACTTTATATTTCACAGAAACAATAAATTCATCGATCTGTTCCAGTATTTTTTCCCGCAACTGTAACACTTCATCCCGGGTATGGCTTTTCAGATCTACAATCATATATTCATCTGACACAAGATGATAAAGTCTCTGATCATCAAACAGGCACTTATCTATGCAACGCGCCACCTTTCTCAACACATAATCCCCATAATCATATCCCCACGTTCCATTAATCTCTGCAAGATTGTCAATTCCTATATGGATAAGAAAGCCCTTGGGATTGTCCGCCATGCATGATTCCAGATAACTGCGCATATCCATTTCTCCCAACAGACCACTGTTGTTATCCGCTCTCTGCCTGTTTCCTATTTCATTTACACACCCGATAAGATACCTTGGTTTCCCTTCTTTATCATCAATGACTCCGCCTCTTCCGTTGACCCAGACCGGTTTACCTTTTTTATCCAGCCAACGGTAATTCATATCGTGATTCTTTATTTTTCCCTCACCGATATGACGCAATTGATCGGTAATCATCGAACGGTCTTCTTTATATATAAAAGACATGCATCTATTATGAGCATCACCAAACAAACTAGACGGAATCGCAAATCGTTCCAGTGCAGAAGGAGAAATTCTGTAGGTATCTGCTTGTAAGTCCATCACATACAAATAGTCATCCATAGATGATTCAATTATGTTAATAATCTTATCAAAATCTATTTTCGTAATCATTTCATCTATATATTCACTCATATCCAGCTATCCTTTTCGAACTGATACGAAACCTATTCCCTGTTTATTTAAATTCAGCCACTTTAAGTTCCCGTATCATATTACGTAAACGTTCTGCTTCACCACTCATTTCCTGACTCGTTGCCGCACACTCTTCAGAAGTTGCAGAATTATTCTGTACAACATCATTAATCTGTTCTATTCCGTCATTGATCTGCTGTATCTCCATTGTCTGGTCTGCAAGTGTCTCTGCAATACCGGATACTTCTTCCGTAATCCTCTTTGAATCTTCCGCAATCTTTTCTAACTGTCGTGCAGTTTCTTCTGCTATCAAAACACCTTTTCCAACCGCGTTGACCGATGTTTTAATTAATGCAGATGATTCTTTTACTGCCTTTGAACTCTGATCTGCCAACTGATTGACCTGATTAGCTACAACAGTAAATCCCTTACCAGCTTCGCCGGCTCTTGCAGCCTCAATGGAAGCATTTAACGCAAGAAGATTCGTCTGGGATGCGATTTCATTGATTGTTTCAATAATTTTATCAATCTGCACAGATGCATCTTTAATTTCAAGCATGGAATCGACCATCTCGTGCATCTGATTATTGTTTTCTAAAATATCACTTCCAAGATTTTCTACTTTCGTACTGATCTCATCTGCCGCATTTGAATTTTGCTTTACCTGTTCAGAAACATTCTCAACCGTTGCCGTTAATTCCTCTATCGCCGCTGCCTGATTCATAGCTCCATCTGCCAGCTCCGTTGCCCCGGATGCCACTTGTTCTGCACCACCAGACACCTGATTTGAAACCCCTTGTATTCCCTTTACCATATCTGCCATACTTTTTTCAAATGCCATAAAGGAATTCAGAATTCCGATAAAATCCCCTTTCCATTCCACGTTAGGCTGTACATCAAAATTTCCTTCCGAAAACAGTTTCATTGCACGATCTATATCATCCACATAAGAACCCAGAATCCGGATGGATTTACGCATACTATGTGCCAATCGTCCAATTTCGTCTTCCGAATGATACTCTAACATACTATGTAAGTTTCCTTCTGTTAATTCTTTTGCAACATCCTCAATCGCATGTAACGGTTCCAAAATGCTGGAAAGAACTTTTTTGCTTATTTTTTTTGAAATCACCCATGCCAGCGTTAAAAAGAAAATAATACAGATAATTCCTGTAATAGCACATATTATTGTTTTCTTTACTGCCTTATCACTGGCTATATCTGTAATATCATCTAATTTCAAAGCAAGATCTACTAATTTATTTAATGCTGGTGTACATTTCGTAAGAATATCCTCTGTACCCTGCTTCTGATCTCCTGATTTGATCTCATCTAAAATAGAAGAACTGATATCATACCAATCAGATAGCGTTGTGGCATATTCTTTATAATCCTCATCTGAAACAACACCTGTTTCTTTTATTATTTTTAACTGAGCATCAACATCTGCAAGTAATGATGTTATGGTGTTTTCATAATCATCATAAGAAGATGTATCATCATTTAATGCCATTTCTCTTACATTTCTCGCTGCGGCATTGACATCTACCCTGCACATTTTGACCGCTATATCGGTAGCATTAATTTTCTCAACATAATTTATAAGGTTGGCGAACAATATACCGATCGCCATTATGGAAAGCAGCCCTGAAATAAGCATCATTATAATTACTTTTTTGTATCCATAAGCTATTCTTTCCTGTAGTTTCATATTTTCGATTTTCTTTTCTGCATGGTTTGTGTACATGATTCATAGGTCCTTTCTTATATTTTTTCCGAAAAGTGATTATATCATTGTCTTTTACACATATCTTGCACATTTGTGTCCATAATAGTATAATTGTGTTCAAATTATAAGGAGGTTTTACCATGCAAGCCATTGATTATGATTATATCGGTACTATAACAGGCAATCTCTTCGGGGTTCCTATACGCATTTATAAAACAATACACTTATTTTTTACCATTCCACAGTTACACTTGTTAAAGATCCCATTTCTATATATCAGTCAGACATCTTAAAAATATCTGAACATATCAGTTATTTCTTAACTCCACAGTTTAACTACTATGGTGTCCTCAATTCCAATGACCATAAGATCGTAATCGGTCCTACAAGTCAGGTTTCTGATTCTATAACAACGCTTCAGGAACTGGCTTCTCAATTAAATGTAGATAGTGCAGATGTAGACGATTTTATAATTGCCATGCGGGAGATCATTCATATACCTTTAGAAAGTCTTATGCAGATTATGTGTTTTTTAAATTACATATTAAACAATGAGAAATGTTATCTTCAGGATATTTTTATTAATGGTTCCTTACAGACACAACTTATGAAATCTGTGAACAGCCTTAATGCCGACAGAATTTTTTCCAAAGAACTTTTTGAACAGGATCAAAATCTTCACAGGACTTATGATCTGGAACAGAACTTAATGAATCTGATTCGAAAAGGAGATTATATGTCTTTATCCGAACTGATTAAAGATTCATCCGCTCTAAAGGTAGGCACAATGTCTGACAACCAGCTCCGTCAGTTAAAAGATACATTCATCGTTACCTCTACACTTGTCTCCCGTTCAGCCATCCATGGAGGCATGAGTCCAGACGATGCCTTCACGCTAAGTGACAGCTACATTCAAAATTGCGAATCATCAAATGATTATTATGAAATTATTAATCTGCGTCATCTTATGATTATAGACTTTGCCAAACATGTAAATCAATTGCACGAAGGAAGTCAGACATCCCAGCTCGTTACGGATGTATCTAATTATATTAATCATCATATATCGGAAGCAATTACTGTAGAGGCTATGTCAAAAGAGTTTTTTATGAGCAGATCCTATCTTTCAAAACGATTTAAAGCAGAAAGTAATATCACTCTCACCGATTTTATACTCAGTAAAAAAATAGAGGAAGCCAAATACCTCCTCCACTACACAAATAAATCTTTAACTGCTATCAGTGTGTATCTTGGTTTTTCTTCTCCCGGACATTTTTCCCGTGTTTTCCGGAAATATGCCTTCATTTCACCCAATGAATATCGCAAAAAATATATAAATTAAAATGCTATAATGCACGCTTACAAAACATACAGATGCGCCAACTTTACGGTAATTCAGGTGTCAACTCTTTTTATGCCTTTCTCAGCGGATTTGAAGCCGGTGATACTCCAGTGTTTGTCCTTTTTATGATTTTATAAACCGTCATTTCCAATCTGAACCATATTGCACTTCTCGGCAGGAATACCGCGATATTGCTATGAACCCATTGTTTTAGAAACATTTATCTAAAATATCGGCATCCAATCCTTTTCTTCCCGTTATCTCACCAATCACAAAATACAGTATTCCACCTACCAACAGTCCCCACACAACTGCATTCAGTCCTGCAATATGGATAAAATAGGTTGCAAAAATATAGGTTGCGATCGCACCTACACTACTGCAAACTGCTGCTAATCCGGTTCCTTTTTTCCAGAAAAGACCTCCCACAAGCGGCCAGAAGAACGTACATTCCAAGCCGCCAAATGCAAACATGTTAAGCAGGAAAATAATATCCGGTGGATTGACCGTCAGCACAATAACAATCGCTCCTAATACCATGGTAACAATCGTACTTACCATCTTTACATGTTTTTCATATGTTTCGTTTTTAGCCGGATCATCCTTCACTACATAATTCTTCCACAGATCTTTTACAATTGCTGCCGTTGCGAGAATCAAAAGCGAATCCGCAGTAGACATAACCGCTGCCATTGGTGCCGCTAAAAATATAGCCGCAATACCGGATGGCATGATCTTTTGCACAATATATGGAATGAAGTAATCCGAAGTCGGCAGATTATCGGTATCTACCAAAGCACCAGCCCATGCACCTGCCAAATGCATACCGATAATAACAAAGCCACACGTTAATACACCAATCCACATAGCCTTATGCATACTCTTCGTATCCTTAAATCCCATCGCACGCACCGCAGTCTGTGGAAGTCCTAATGTTCCAAAACCTACTAAAATCCAATAACTAAGCAGACCACCCGGCGTGTACTTAGAAAAAATATCATTGTATACATCCGGCAGATTAGCAGCAAGACCTGCATCAATCGATGCCAGTCCCCCTCCTGCTTTCAATACAAACAGTATAAACAAAAATGTTCCCACACACATGACAATTCCCTGAATTGTATCCGTGATCGCAACTGCACTAAATCCACCGACAGCCGTGTACAGAATAACAACCGTTCCAAAGATCAAAAGGGATGTCACATGATCCATTCCGGTAATCGAAGCAATCAGCGTTGCTCCACCTGTAAACTGACTGATCATCTGTGCAATAAAGAACGCGATCAACCCAAGACTTGTAATGATTACCAGTGCATCACTCTTATATCGTGCCTTAAAATAACCGACTACGGTAAATGCTCCTGTTCTACGGGAAACAAGTGCCAGCTTATTACCCAATACACCAAGCACAAGAAATGTAACCGGTACCTGTATTGCTGCAATCCACACCTGTGCATATCCATAAGTAAGTCCCGCTGCCCCTGGTCCGGAGATAAAAGAACTTGCAGACGTATAAGTTGCCATGATCGTCATAGCAAGAACGATACCGTTCATATTTCTTCCGCCAATGAAATACTTCTCTTCCGAAGAACCTTTCAATTGTTTTTCTTCCTTTTTGCTATACACAAAGCTCAAAATCACATTAAAAAGCAGATATCCAAGAAAAACGGATAAAATGATAATCTGATCCTTATTCATCTTCGTCCTCCTCATCATAAGAAAAATCTATAAATACAAACCGGAGGAGCACAAAGACTCCAATTATTGCAAAAATGACCGTACCAAATACCGAAACCACAAACCATGCTGGCATATGGAATATCACCCATCCCGTAGAATTTAATAAAAATGCAGTAATCACATGCCACAAGAAACAGATCAATACAACCAGCAATGTTGCTTTGATCTCTTTCAGGCATTGCTTATGTTTCTCTTCTTTCGTCAATTTCATCCTTGTCATATCTCCTCTCCAAATAATAAAATCACTTTTGTTCTAAATCATATCCTCCAGATTCAGACACATCTGTCTGTCGATCCAGCTTTTCTGTACTGCTTCGTGCACAACATCCCCCGGCAGACTTCCTCCTAATAGAAATGGTGATTCCGGATCATGTCGTCTTCTATTCTGATTCACCAATGCTGCATCTGTATTCGCATAGCAATACTTACACAAATGACCACAGGTATCATACGCACCGATATCTACACCTAACAGGCAGGCACACGCACCATCCCTTTGATTTGTCTTTCTCTTAGGAACTTCCAATCTGCTATGAAGTGCCTTCTCATATGTAGCCACTGTCATACACCCGGAACAATCCGCTCCATATACGGCAAGATCATTTCCTTCCGCACACGGTTTGATCGTCATACCATATCGGGCAGCAATCTCTATCAAAGCCTTTCCAATGGTAATACGATCTTTTTTCTGTACCGCCTTTGCCTCCGGGAAATTCCGCTGCACCTTTTTATAAATGTCAATAAAACTGATAACACACGTTCTTGTATAGCCACTAAGCGTAGCTGCCATTTTCTCAAATTCAGATATATGCCATTCTACCGTATGCTTCGAATCTACAATAATAGGATCATATCTCCACCCTACACTATCCACGCCCACAGTCTGTGACAATTGCTGAAAACTTCTCATTACAGCTTCTTTGTCCGGAACATTTGGCTCAATATCTCTTCCATACGGTGTGATCGTCACAAACCAGTATTGACCATAATTCTTTAATTCATCTAGATATGGCAGCATGGGCGCCGGATTCTTGGTACAAAATGCGATCAGATCTACAACCTCCGGTGAAAGACTGTATCTTGTCACCTGACTGGGATTATACGGATTCCTCACACATACAAAGCCTTCCCTTATTCGATTCAATAGCCATTTTGAATAAAATGCCGGTATATCCGTTCTCATTCCTGTCTGAATAATCATTCTGCACCTCTTTTGATTAAAGTACCCCTTTGTTCACCATTTTCGTTATCATAAAACAGCATCTATTTTCTTGTCAAATTATTCATTACCCAGGCAAAGGCTCTTGCCGTCCGTATATCCGGCTCTTTAAAATGTCCTCCCTGATTCCACTCTAATGTGCATTGTATTCCTTCCTCATCTAACCATGCATATGCCTGTCGTATGCAATTACCAACCTGTGCCATAACGGCATTTCTGGTCTTTTCCTCTTTATCCCCCAGACTCAGATAGATACAATTACTTTGTACCTTCTGTCGTTTCATGTATTCCAAAAATCCCGGAAACCAGATAGATGGCGATGCTGCCGCAATACCATCAAACCGATTTGTCTGCATTGCTGTCCACAGGGCAAATAATCCTGCCATGGAATATCCACCGATACAGTAGTATTTGCTGGTACCCGTACATAACTTCAAGACTTCATCTAATGTGGCTCTTGCACCATTACCGAATTCTTCTGTTCCAAATACCGCTTCGGCATTCCAAGGAGACAAATCCTGATTCCAATTATTCACTTTCACTGCTATGAACCGGAAATCCATATCGGTTAATCTTCGGATTTCCATAATTTCCTGTTCGATTCCCGGAAGATTATGTTCTCCCACCATCTCAATCAGGACAACGGATGCCCGATCGTTTCCATATTCATATATATCCATTCTTTTCACCCTTTCCCGATCGGATTTTATCTGTTTTCTTCCATCCACAAACACGGTCTCATAAGCTTTCCGATTCTCTTCCACCAAACACAATAATGCCTCTATCAATATCAAATCGTGATTTAGTAAATCTTGATTTGGTATCATTATATCCAATATTATCAAAAAAACAAGATATGTTAGCATACTTCAAATTCACTTCGTTTGAAGTATATTGGCAATCCAAACTACTACCGCGTCGTTCACGATGTCAAACCTCGAGAACGATATTCATTATTTTAATTATTGTATATGAACTACTGATACCCAACAATCTATGTCTGGGTACAATAACATCAATTCCGATTCGGATAATACCCGCACAAACAGGGATTCGTTGGAACACTGAACTTGATACAATTTAACCATATTTCCTAGGGGTGTTCAAAGGGGGGGCAAATGACCCCCCTTTGAGAAATGACACTTGCAGGCATAAAAGATGGCAGGCGGTCTCATTATAAGACCACCTGCCTGTTGATTATTCTTATTCTGTTTTCTGTATCTCGTCAGCCCGACAAACTGGAAGTTGCCGGGTTCAAACTGTAACCTCAATTTGATTCCCTTCGATTGCAACAATACAGCTTTCGTAATAGCCATCTCCTGTTGTCCGTGGACCGCTGATTACTTCATAACCAGCAGTTTTCAACTCTACGGTCAAGGCATCAACCTTTTCTTTACTTCCTACACTAAATGCGATATGTGCATAACCCGTGCGAGCAAGTTCTTTAGGTAATTCAGGCATTTCTGGCTTATTCATAATCTCTAACCGTGCACCATCATCAAACGACAGAAAATAGGAACGAAAGTTAGTTTTTAGATTATGATATCCTTCGTTCGACTTGGCTCCCAGATACTTCATAAAAAAGCTGCGAGTTTTTTCCAGATCATTTACATATAAAGCAATGTGTTCGATTTTCATAATTCACCTCCACAATTTCCGAATAATCCAACTCCAGCTTTTCGTCTTCCTCGAACAATGTTGCAACCTTGGTAAATGTTTTTGTTTCATATATTCCAAGTCGAGTTCTGGTTGGAGAAAATAGTTTTTCAATATTATAAAAATGGCACCATATAAACCGGTATGCAAAAAACATCTTCATCTTTACTCAAATCTTTCGTATAAACTAAATATCTTCTCAATATCCTTCCTGAATATTTTTCTGTAAATACATCAAGTGATTTATGTGTTTTATATCCCGATGATTTTATCTCTATAGGAACAATTTTATTCTTTCTAGCCAAAATAAAATCTATTTCATAATTATGTTTGGAGTTCTGATTCATAATTGTATGATAAAATAATTCATTTCCATTAGCTGCCAAACACTGTGCTACAATATTTTCATATAAATATCCTAGATTAACACTTAATTTATCATTTAACAGCTTCTGATAGATTTCATTTTCTGTGAAATCCTTATTCTTAAACAGCAATGTTACAAACAGACCTGTATCATTTAAAAATAGTTTGAATCTTGATAAATCTTTTGTATTTGTCATACCGGCATCCGGATCATTTGTATTATATGCAACCAATACTGTCTTTGAATCTTTTAGTTCCGCAATAAGTTCTAATATTTTATCTTGTCTTTCGCCATTTAGCACACTACTCGTTTGATATCTGGCAGCATTTTTATTCAACTGAGCCGGAATTGCATCAAACAACATTGCCAAACGTCCTGTCGGGTCAATTTTTGCAAAATCACTTTCATACAAATTTAAAATGTCTCTTTTTATTTCATCTACTTTTCTAAAATTATTTGTTTCAATATAAGTTGATACTGCCTGCGGCATTCCTCCGACCAGCATATATAGACGAAATTGCCTTAATTGTTTACGATTAATTGCCTCTCCTAATCCCTGCTTCATATCAAAACATTTGTTTAATAGTGAAAATGTTAATGTATCTCCAATTGCCCACAAAAACTCCTCATAATCCATTGGATACATACTGATTTTTCTTTCCTCACTTGGGATTAAAATATCCTTTACATTTTTATTAATTGAAATAAGTGATCCTGTTTCAATATAATCATATCGTCGATCTGCAACTAATGCTTTAATTGCCTGACGAGCTGCTGGACAAAGCTGCACTTCATCAAATATAATGACTGATTCTCTTTCTTGTAAATCCACTTTAAATTGTAACTGTAACTGCAAAAATAGAAAATTCAAATCTGAAACATCTTCAAAAAGTTCTTTGGTTTCTTTTGATGCTCTTGAAAAATCAATCAATATATAGCTGTCATATTCATTTTTTGCAAATTCTTCAACGACTGTTGATTTACCGATTCGTCTTGCACCCTCAATTAAAAGGGCAGTCTTTCCATTTGAGTCTTTTTTCCACTCTTGCATTTTACTATATATTTTACGTTTAAACACAGTGCATCTCCCTTTTCGCAAATTTTTATTTCTCATTTTATCACATTTCCGCATTTTTTTATATAGTATTTTGCCTCGTTTCCGCATTTTTTATTTTTAATTACTCTGTCTTGCATATTATCGTTTTACAAAGCATAGAAATAATTTTCTTAATTCACTACCCTCTAGTCTTCCATTTTCCAATGCCTGCAACGCGGATAGTAGCCTCAGACCATTCAAATTTGGTTATATTGTGTTCTCCTTTCTTGCTAATATAACAATTCATATTAGTATGAAAATAAATAAATTTTAAAAATCATGACAACATTTTGTTTAGGAAATGGTGCTCAACATTATTATCTGAATTTATCAATCGTTCTTCTATTGTATTGTCTATAACTATCCGCCTCATTCTGCAATCTAACAAGCTTCTCCGACATCGTTTCACTTTCATCAGTTACGACACCCCTATACAAGTAATCTGCTATCCACCGGAGCAGCACCAATGGATGTACAGGAACTGTTAGGACACCCAGATGTCCGTACCACCATGAATGTTTATGCACACTCTACAAGAAAAGACAAGCGTGAATCTGCAAGGTTACTTGATAAAGTGGCAGGCAATGACTAAATAAAAAATTCCCTTATTTTCCTAACGGATTCCGCATAAGGGCAAAAATAAGGGAAAAATACATATCATTTCACTAATGAATGGGCTGGAAAGCCTGTAAAATAGGGAAAGTTAGAAAGATATTTCGACAAATTGGAAGCTATTCATTTAATTCAGCCTCAATTTCTTCAATGGTAGGCATACTACCTTTGAACTCTTCTGGTATAAGTTTTGATAATTCATAACTAGAAATACCAAGTGGCT
>Ga0129310_1000804_pt1 | contig 33134 bp, 27 predicted proteins | sample Go1ome_2_FD_94433 | JGI IMG/M metagenome (GOLD analysis project Ga0129310, IMG submission 94433) | Western lowland gorrila individual fecal microbial communities from Wisconsin, USA - Go1022A metagenome | ecosystem: Host-associated > Mammals > Digestive system > Large intestine > Fecal | place... | reverse complement strand
TAAGGGGTGGCACGGGAATGAAATGCGGTTGGCAGATCTTTCCCGACCCCTTAAGGGGTAGTGTCCGTAACAAGCCCTTATAGGGCTTAATCAAACCACCGGTTCAACCGGTGGTTTTGATTTGTTGTATTATTAATTATAACATACAGCATAACAGATCCCAGTAAGCATGCAAGATTATCGCTGTTAAAATATTTCGGCTCTTTACAAATGTCCAGCTGAAGATCAAACTCAGGGCGATCAGCTGTAAGAATGCAATATTTGTCATATATGTTACAAATATGCCCTCTCTGATCCATATCGGAAAATGTATCAGCAGAAACATAACTGCATTGCCTGAAAAAACGACCCAAGTCCTGCGGTCTTTCAAAGCTGAATTCAACAACAGTCCGCGAAATACCATTTCTTCTGTTATGCCTGCAAAAATCGCGCTCAATGCGGCTTCTGCATTAAATGATCTGTTTATCACGATGGTGCCGTTCTGATAATAATTGGGGATCAGGAACCACGCTGTAAACAGTATGATAAAGATACACATCGGTATGTAATCAACTGCTTTTTTTGAATATCCGAGAAGTTCGCTTTTTTTGAAAAACATTTGATCGCTATATCTCAGAATAAGTAATAGAGCGGGAATAAACCAGAACAATATTTTACATATGATCTCTTTGATGATGTCAATGTAAACGTGATTTGTCTGCAATTCCAATTTCGGAACGATCACACATTCCAGAATTGCCCACAACACATACAACACAAGATAATAGCTTGCGGCAATGAGCCGTACATTTTGTTTCATAAATTGCCTCCTAAAAAATATCTCTATGAGCAGACTGACTGTATGCTCTTATGTTATAAATTATACCATATCTCTTCTGAAAAAGCAAATATTTTACCGAAAGCAATGGATAATGACTTATGATTCGGCACAGAATAAAAACCTACCTGTAAAAAGAACAGCCCCGAAAAAACTTGTGAGCAGTTTTCGGGGCTTTGTTCATTTTTCTGTTTATGATATCAGTTCAGCTTTATAGCGGCTACATCAACATGGTTGGGAATGCTGTTGAATGTGTATGAAGCGATCTTATCACTGTTATATACCACATACTCGTTTCTGTAATTGAGCGGTATCACAACACTGCTCTCGTTGGCGGAGTTCAGCGCCTTTGTGTATATCTCCTGTATCTTTTCATTGTCATCATAAGTATAAAGACCTTTGATAAGTTCCTTCGCTTCTGTTTCTGACATTGTGGCAAGTGCCTTAGCTACCTGCGGGTCGGTTGAGTAGATGCCGTCAGCCGCAGTGTAGTCGGTCGATGGGTACATGTTTGCTACAAATGTGTAGGGGTCATATGGGAACCAATAGCTGATGTAAGCAGTCATCTCATAATCTACCTGCGAGAATATCTTGTCAAAGAATGTCATCAGGTCGAGCGGTTCGGTCTTTATCTCGATTCCGAGTTCCTGCATTGTCTGCTGATAGTAGAGTACCACATCATCATACACACCCGTTGCAGGGTAGGTGATGGTGTAGGAAAGCTCTGTGCCGTCCTTGTCGCGTACACCGTTGCCGTCTGAGTCTTTCCAGCCGTTGTCTTCCAGCAGTTTAACCGCACCGTCAAAGTCAAATTCGGGAGTTTTGGTATCATACTTGCAGAAAGGCATGTCTGACGGCATTACCGAGTCGGCAGGTGTGCGCAGTCCCGAATATATATTTTCTGCAACGGAAGATTTGTCTATCGCCATTTGTATAGCAGTGCGAACGTTAATGTCATCAAGACCTTTTACCTCGTCATTGAGTGCGATAAACTCTGTCACAAAGTTGAAGTCGGAAACTTCGCCCTTTATGCCGTCTGCCTGTGAAAGTTCGAGATAAGAAGCCGCATCAAGCGTTTCCGAACCGATTATAAAGTCCACCTCGCCCGCTCTCATTGCAGTAACCTTTGATACGGGTATCACTTTTACGGTGAAGCTGTCAGCATCGGGGGCATCTCCCCAGTAATTCGGGTTTTTTACGAACTTGTATTCAGTCGCAGTGTCATTTACACTCTCAAACATATACGGACCGGTACCGGGTGTATGCTCCATAAGGTATTCTTCGTTTACAGAACCGTCATCATTAAAAGCGGCAGGTGCAAGGATACCTCTGGGCATATCCATCGCAAGGTCATTCAGCACGTTGTAGTAGGGGCGTGAAAGGTGGAAAGATACAGTGTAGTCGTCATCTGCCGTGACTTCCGTTACCAGCGTGTCAAGCTGACCGTAGTTGGTGCTTGCACCAAGAGTCGGGCGCATGTTGTCAAAATACAGCTTGACTGCCTGCGCGTTGAAGTCGGTGCCGTCGTTGAATTTTACACCCTCGCGCAGTTTGAATGTGTATGTAAGTCCGTCATCGGAGGAATTCCACTCTGTTGCAAGGCATGGAACATATTCGCCGTCCTTGTATTTGACCAGCGGTTCATAGAAATTGTTGGCGTAGTAGGTATTTTCATACACCATCACGCCCTGACCGAATCCCATTGAGAACGGTGCGCTCTGTGCGATGGTAATGTTCTTGCCGCCGTCAGCAGTTGTATCACTGTCGGCAGGCTTACCGCTGTCAGTAACACTTTGTGCTGTCGCCGTACTGTCAGATGTTTTCTGAGATGAGTTGTCCGATGAACTGCCGCAGCCTGCAAACATCGTCAGTGACATTATCAGTGCCATTATCATTGTGGTTTTTCTTTTCATAATACTTACTCCTTTACTATATTTGCAGGGCTTGCCGCTTGTATTCGGCTGCCCTTACAAGTTCTTTTGAATAGTCTTCTTTAAAGTCAAGAAAACTTTTTGGCCGATCAAGCGTTTCGATGATATTTCCCGAACGCATGACATATATCCTGTCAGCCATGAACATGGCTGTATCAAGATCGTGGGTTATTATCAGAAATCCTGTTTCAAGTTTTTCACGCAGCTTTTTCAGCATAGTGAGTATACATCTGCGCAGCGTCACATCAAGTCCACTGAATGCCTCGTCAAATATGATATATTTCGGCTCGGCTGCAAGGGCGCGGGCGATGCACAGCCTTTTCTGCTGACCGCCCGAAAGTTCGGTGACTTTGTTTTTCAGCTTCTCTTTCGGAAACTTCACCATATCACACAGTTCTTCGATGCGCCTTGCTCTCTGTGCCTTATCCATTTTTATCAGCAGTTTCAGCGGCTCGTCAATTACCTGACGGGCGCTTTGATGCGGGTCAAGGGAGCTTGCAGCGTCCTGCATGACCAGCTGTATCAGTCTTCTGTCTGTTTTAGCAGATATTAGGTCTGTACCGCTGTCATCAAGCAGTATCCTGCCGCTGTCGGGCTTTTCTATAAGCGAGAGCATTCTTGCAAGCGTGCTTTTTCCGCTGCCGCTTTCACCGACTATGACTGTGACTGCATTATCTTTAATTTCCAGTGAAACGCCGTTCACGGCAGTCTGCTGACCGTATTTTTTCGTTATATTTTCCGCTTTCAGCATACGCCCTCCCTGAAAAGTACGCTTGCCGCCGCAAGTTCGCGTGTGTACTCTGTTTGCGGCGATGTGAACACATCGAGCGTCTTGCCCTGTTCGATGATGCTACCCGACTTCATAACGGCGACTTTGTCGCAAAGCCTTGCCGCAACACCGAAATCATGCGTGATAACTATCATTGACATTCCGTTCTTCCGCTGTTGTTCAAGCTGTTTCAGTATCATGTATTCACTGGCGGCATCGACTGCGGTGGTGCATTCATCGGCAATAAGCAGTTCGGGCTTTTTCATAAGTGTGACTGCTATCATCACACGCTGTAACATTCCGCCCGAAAGTTCATCGGGATAGCTTTTCAGTATCTTCTTCATATCAGCAAGATTTACACTTTTCAGTGCGCTGTCAAGCTGTTCGTAAAATAACTGTTTCGCATTTTTTCCTTTGAGTTCAAAGCCCATTTTTATCTGCTTGCCAAGACGCATCATAGGAGCAAAAGCTGTCATGGGGTCTTGCATTATCATTGCGGTCTGTTCTCCGCGCCAGCCTTTAGGCATATTTCCTTTTTTGCTGAGTATCTCTTCATTTTTCCATAAGATGTTTCCGCCGATATCGAACATACGTCTGTTCAGCAGCCCCATGACCGCTTTCGCGGTAAGGCTCTTGCCGCTTCCGCTTTCGCCTATAAGACCGAGCGTTTCGCCCTTGCCGACTTCAAAGCTGATGCTCTTTACCAGCCTTTCTTTGGCAGACCTTGCTGTTATTTCAAGTCCATTTACTTTAAGCATGTCAGTTCTCCTTTGGGTCGCAGATATCGCGAAGCGCTTCACCGAAAAGATTGAATCCTGCTGCCGCAAAAAGAATGCAAAGTCCGGGATAAACGATAAGTTCGGGGTGGCTGAACACCAGCTTGTTTGCACCCACCAGCATAGCGCCCCATTCTGCTGTGCCTGTTTCAAGTCCCAGACCAAGAAAAGCATAGCTTGATATCATGATGATAACGCCCGAAAGCCCTGTGCTGTACAAGACCAGCAGGTGCGGAAAGATATTCGGTATGATGTGCCGTATGATGATACGCATTTGTGAACAGCCCGACATTTGGCAGGTGATGATATACGGCTTGTTCTTTTCGCGGATAACATATGTCCTGACCACCTGTGCATTCCACACCCACATCGCCGCAGCGATGGAGATAACTATGCTGAGTGCCTTTGACTCGAAAAGTCCCACAAGGGTCATCGCCACAAGAAAGGGCGGCAGTGCCATAAAGATATCCGAAACTATCACAAACAGCCTGTCAACTATACCGCCGATGTATGCACACACTGTCGCAAGCAGAACACTTATCACAGCTATAGCCGCAATCGTCGGAAGTGCGATCGACATCGAAACTCTTGCACCGTATATCAGTCTGGAAGCGATACAGCGCCCCATATCATCAGTCCCCAGCGGATACTGTTCGGACGGCTCTGCAAATTTCTGCATTATGTTTATCTTTTCCGGGTCATTGGGGGCAAACGCAGGTGCAAACACCATGACCGCAAACACTGTCAGCATCATCGCAAGCCCTATCACAGCCTGAGGTTTTCGCAGTATCTTATGTATCATACACACGCTCCTTTGTATGCTTTTTCGGGTCAAGTACTGCATTTATGACCTCTGCAAGAAAATTTACCGCAACAAATATCACGGCTATGACAAGCACGCAGGCGTTGATGGTAACCGTATCTCTTGAACCCAGTGCTGTTACCAGCATCGAGCCGATGCCGGGTATGGAAAAGACAAATTCTATCATTGCACTGCCTGCGATGGTAAATCCGAAACTTTGTCCTAAAAGTGTCACAAGCGGCGGAAGTGCATACCTGCTGACCATTCCCGCTATCTTTATCTCCGATATTCCCCTCGCCCTTGCATACATTACAAAATCGCTGTTGTAGCCGTCAAGGAGCGAAGAACGAAATACCCTGATATTCGCGGCAGATGTTGGTATCGCCACCGCAAGTGCGGGGAGTATGAAGTCTTTCAGGTCATCTGCGCCCATTATGGAAAACAGCGGTATGTTCACCGCAAAGGCAAGCATCAGCATGAATCCTATCCAGTAATTCGGCACAGACATACATACTATCCCGAACAGATAGATGCTTTTGTCTGCGATACCGCCTTTTCCTGATGCCGACCATACCCCAAGCGGTATACTCAGCAGCGCCGTGAACAACAGTGCCATCGACGCAAGTTTGAGTGTCGGCTGAAGAGATGCTGACAACTCGTTTATGATAGGTTTTCCAGTATTGTAGGAATTTCCGAATTCGCCGCTGACAGCCTTTGAAAGCCAAGCTACATACTGCTTTGCGAGCGGCTGGTCAAGACCAAGTTCATGCCGCACCTGTGTGACCTGTTCGGCAGTCGGACGGGTGAACCTGCGTACTGCCAACGCCTGTGCCGCATCAACGGTCGAAAGACTTGTGTAGAAGAAGGTCAGCAGAGTTACGCCGAAAAGCACCACCGCAAGCACCAAAAGTCTTGAAAGTATGCGCTTTATCATGTTTTCTGCCCTGCAATGTGCCAGCTTTCAGCCTGCTGACGCTGGGTTATAAATCTCGAATAGATACCGTCCTGCGCCGCAAGTTCAGCATTCGTGCCTTTCTGAACGATGTGTCCGCCGTCAAGCACAAGTATCTGATCCGCCTTGCGGACAGTTTTCAGCCTGTGGGCTATCATGATGATGGTCTTGTCTTTCATGAGTGCTTCGACAGCCGCTTGCAGTCTGTCTTCGTTTTCGGGGTCAACGTTGGCAGTGGCTTCATCAAGGATAATGATGGGAGAATTTTTCAGTATCGCCCTTGCGATGGATAATCTCTGCCTTTCACCGCCCGAAAGGGAAGCGCCGCCCTCTTCCAGCACTGTTTCATAGCCGTTTGGCAGCTGCATGATGAAATCGTGACAGCATGCTTTTTTCGCCGCTTCAACGACCTGTTCGCGGGTGGCATTCGGTCTGCCGAACTTTATATTGTTCTCCACCGTATCGCTGAAAAGATAGACATTCTGGAAAACCATACTGATATTCTTCATAAGGCTGTCAAGGGTAAAGTCACGCACATCTTCTCCGCCTATCGTAACCTTGCCGCCGTTTACGTCCCAGAAGCGGGCGATAAGACTGCACATGGTAGTTTTGCCCGAACCTGACGGTCCTACTATAGCGGTAGTGGTCTTTTGCTTTACATCAAAGGAAACTCCGTCAAGTATTTTTCTTTCACCGTAGGAAAAGCTGACATTTTCAAAGGCGATATCATGCGTTTTCGGAACGATATCTCTGCCGCCCACGTCCATGACCGGTACATTGTCAGTTTCATTAGCCTTGTCGATAGAACTTTCTGCTATGCGCAGAGTTGCAATGCTTATGCCTGCACTTTTCATCTGCTCAAACACCATGAATGCCGCCACGAACATCATCATAGCATCAGCAAGTCCCATAGTTCCGTTTACATAGAGTGCCGCAGTAACTATCATGATGATGACCGCAAACAGGTTCAGTACTATCTGCTGGAATATCTGATAAGGTGTCATCTGTTTTTCGATGGCGAGATTTTTATTGCAGCTATCTTCTATCGCAGAACCCACTGCGCTCTCAGAACTTTCTGAAAGGCGGAAACTTTTGATGACGCTGATGCCCTGCACCGCTTCGAGGACTTTTTCGACAAGCGTTTCCTGTGCACGCTGTCTTTCGGGAGCGCCTTTGCGCGAATGCTTTTCCTGTAAAGAGGTAGTCCATATGAACGCCGCCATACCGATGAATACTATTATGCCTATACGCCAATCAAACAAAAGCACCGACAGCGCAAATACTACGGAGTTGATAAAACCGCCAAGCACCGTTACCAGCACAACGGGCGCTGTGTTTTCAACATCGGTGAGGGTCGTGGTGGTTATGGCTGTCATCTGACCCAAGTTGTTTTTGTTGAAATACCCCATCGGGACTGAGCGCAGCTTATTGCCTATCGAGATACGCTTGTTCGCAATCATGAAGTATCCCGCATGTACTCTCTGAAGCTGAGAAAAAGTGTTCAGAACTATCCTTCCACCAATACTCAGTATCATGATACCAAAGGCATAAAGCGCAGTCCTCTTTGATGTATCGCCGCTTGTCAGTGCTTTGAGCACAACATACACTGCCGCAAATTGCAGTGCATAGAATATCGAATGAAACAGTGCAAGCACGATGGATCTTTTGATATTTTTCTGTTCACTGCCTGCAAATTCCCATTTTTTTTTGAATGCGCCTATCATTCTGCCGCACCTCCTTTTGTGCCTGTGTGAGCCTGCCACATGCTGCGGTAAAGCTGTGAATGTCCCAGCAGTTCATCATGTCTGCCATGTGCGGAAACTGTGCCGTTTTCCATGACGATTATGTTATCCGCATCGGTTATGGTGGAAAGTCGGTGGGCTATGACTATGACAGTCTTGCCCTGAACGAGCTTTGCTATAGCGCTCTGTATAACGGCTTCGTTCTCAGGGTCGATGTATGCAGTAGCTTCATCGAGTATCACTATCGGCGCATTTTTCAGCATAGCCCTTGCGATGGCTATACGCTGTCTTTCTCCGCCCGAAAGATGCCCGCCTGCACTTCCGACCACTGTCTGATAGCCCTTGTCCAGACGTCTTATAAATTCGTCACAGCCTGCCGCTTTTGCCGCCGCCACGACTTCTTCATCTGTTGCGCCCGCTTTGCCCTTGCGGATATTTTCCATGACCGTTTCATCAAACAGGAAGTTGTTCTGCTCAACATAAGCTATCTGTTCAGCCTGCACTTCAAGGGGGATATCACTTACATTCTGTCCGCCGATGATAAGTTCACCGTCCGTGACGTCCCAAAAGCCCGCTATCAGTTTTGCGACAGTAGATTTACCGCTGCCCGAATGCCCCACAAGTGCTGTGACTTTGCCTTCGGGGATAGTAAGGTCTATATTTTTCAGTGCATCATTTTCGTTGTCATAGCTGAAAGTTACATTTCTGAATTCTATCGTATTTCCGTTTATTTTTGTCACTTTTCCTGTTCTGTTTATCTCACGGCTTTCAAGCACTTCGTTTATCTGTCCCATAACGGTGCTTACCCGCGCGATATTATCTGTATAATTCATAGCGGCGATAAGCGGTTCTAGCAGACCGAGCGAAAGAATTATCATCGTGACGAAAGCGCCTGCTGTCAGACTTTCCGACGCATAGATAATAAATCCGAAAGGCAGTACTGTCAGCAGTACTGACGGTGTTATGGCATTATAGGCTGACATAGCCCACTGTGCGCTCTTCATCCAGCCGTAAAAAAACGCCGCATTTTCGTTGACTGCCGTTTCATATTTTTCGTAGGAACTTTCACTCCGGCTGAACGCCTTGATGACCTCGATGCCGCCCATATATTCAACGATAGCATTTGTCATCCTGCCGCCTATCTCCACCGATCTTCCGTAGTTCTCGCCGTAGCTTTTCATGGTGGTGCTCATGACTGCCATTCCGACAGGAATAGTTATAAGTGATATTAGCGCGAGCCGCCAGTCCAGCGTGAACAGGTACAGCAGCATCAGCAAAGGCGCGAGGACATTTGCTGTCATCTCAGGCAGAAGATGTGCCAGCGGGACTTCTATGCTCTCGACTCTGTCAACGATAACTTCCTTGTAATGACCCGAATGAGAACCGAGTATCGTTCCCATCGGCATTTTTGTGAGTTTTGAAATCAGTCTTTGGCGTATCTCTTTCATCGTGAGATAGGTAGCTGTGTGGGAAATGCTTGTGGATATGCCGTTAAATATACCCTTTGAGATATATCCCACAGCCGCAGACACGCACCACATCACAAAGAACGACATATCTTTCTCTTCGTGCCCTATCATAGCCGTGACCATTTTTGCCACCGCAAAGTATGGTACAATTCCGCATGCCACCGAAATGACCGCAAGCACGACCGAACATACATATTTTCTTTTGTATGACCCGGCATACTGCATTATCATACTAAATGGCGAAATTTTTTTCTCCAATCCATACACCTCTCTGCAATAAGTTTGTTAAACCTAACTTTAACCCATAAGATAAGGCAATGCTTTGCGGCATTGCCTGTTATATCACGGATTGAACAGTTTATCCCAGCCGTGTGAGAAAAAATCCTGCAACTGTGATATATGCACCTGTGCTTCTTCTTTGCTCATATCGTGGCGGATGACCTCGAAAAAACCGTACATATATGAGCCGCAAAGCTGATGGATAAGCAGTTTTCCCGCACGCCCCGATGATATGACATCATTCCCTGTGTCTTCGATGTATTTGAGGGTGTATTTTTCATCAAGTTCTGCGATATCCTCGATGAATCTGCCGTACTTCGTTCCCTCAGCGCAGCATATCAGCAGCTTGAACGCATCGAAACTGTCATACATAAGGTCAATTATGCTCTGCATGTAGCCCTTATGTTCATTTTCAAACTCCTCATCGTGGAACAACTCGCGCTGTTCTTCGACAGGGCGCTGACTGTACCCCTGCATATGCTGTTCAAAAAAGTCAGTCAGTTCTTTCGCCTGCTTTTCGACCAGCGCACAGAACAGCCCCTCTTTGTCCTCATATCTTGTATAGATAGAACGCGGGGTAGTACCTGCATTTTCTGCGATAGTCCGCATCGATGCACCGTTATAGCCGTTAGCCAGAAACTCCTGCATAGCACATTCAAGCAGTTTTTCGGTAACGCCCTCGACTCTGTTAGCCATAAAGCACCTCCTATATTTGCAACAGTGATGTGAAACAATGTTGCGCAACGATGTTTTAAAATATATCATATTACTTTTTATTTGTCAATAGGCATTCATATACTTTAAATAGATAAAATATAAAAATTTATTATAGTTGAAAATAATTGTGAAATCATTATAGTGGTAAATGCTTTCAGGAAAATGCTTCAGCGGTTTTTGAAACCAATATTACATGCAAAAAAGAGTGCCATACACCTTAACGGTACATGACACTCATTTATAGCATCTGTCTGAAAAATCATTTATGGTTATCCCGCTGACACACCACAAAAAACAGCGATCTAGCAGAAATTAAAGTGGTTGGCGGATATCTTTCCCCCGCCGCAGGCGGGGGAAAGATATCCTGCGATCAATTATCCTTTTGTTTACCGCATTTTCAGCCGGTGTGCTAAAGGAATGGTCATAAAATCATTTGTGAGTACCGACCAAAAACATTCGTTTTTATAATTCTGTCAGTATATCTTCCGGCGAGTATGCAGGCGATGCGCCATCGCGAAGGAGTGAGGTCTGTCCTCTGAATTCTTCTGCAAAGACATCACAGGGCGGTATTACGAAAATATCTTTACCCTGGTCGAGTGCGTGGCTCGCAGTGTTTAGTGAGCCGCTCTTTTCGCTTGCCTGAACCACCAGTACAGCTTTTGCAAGACCGGCTATCATACGGTTCCTGATGGTGAAATATGTTCTGTCAGGGCTTTCCAGCGGCGGATATTCTGATATGACTGCGCCGTTGTTTGCAATGGCTTCTTTCAGCTGACCGTTGCCGCGCGGATAATCGTAGTGTATCCCGCAGCCAAGCACCGCGACAGTCTTGCCGCCTGCGTTGACAGCGCCCCAGTGTGCTGCACTGTCTATGCCTTTGGCAAATCCGCTGATTATCGGGTGACCTTCTTTGGCAATGTCGGCGGCAAACGCACCTGCTACTTTTATCGAATATGGCGTTGCGCTTCTGGCACCGACTATAGTAAGTGCGTGCTTGTTTTCAAGTACATACGGACTGCCCAGACAGTAGAATGCCAGCGGCGGACTATCGATGTGTCTGAAATTTTCGGGGTAGCCATCATCGGTGCGGGTTATGATGTTGATGTCGTTCTTGTCACAGTAATCATATACTTCTGCGGCAAAGTTCAGATCAAAGGCTTTGGCTTTTGCAGTCATCTCATGCGGGATATGACTGTCACTGCCCGATATCAGAACACTGTACAGTTCGGCAGGGTCGTCGTAGACCTCAAACAATTCCTGTACCTTTATGTCACCGGGCTTGAAGATAAGTGACAGTGCAAATAACGCTTCTCTTGATGTCATATTCATAATATCACCCCTTGTTCGGTTTTGTTTTATCTTATTGTATCATATATTTTTGTGGATTTCAACATATTTTTCTATTATTCGCTTGAAGTAGAAAAATTTAATTGAAATAACAAAAAAAATGTGATATAATATATTTGCATTTCAGTGATAGGAGATGGTGTGTCATGATAAATAAAATCGACTTGTGCGGGGCTTGGAAACTTGCACTTGACTATGACTGCAAAGGTGAAAATATTCAATATAGCGAATATATTAATTTGCCCAATACAACTTCAAATGCACGCAAAGGCAAACCGAACAACAAGCGTGAAACAGGTTACCTGACCGATACATATAAATTTGAGGGCTGGGCGTGGTTTAGGCGTATGATCGATACAAGTGCTATGGATTGTTCAGCACTTGAACTTTTCCTTGAACGTACCAGGATAACTGAGGTCTTTGTTGACGGGAGATCACTGGGCGTGCAGGAGAGTTTTGTTGCGCCTCATGTTTATGACTTGACAGACTATATCGGAACAGGTGAACATGAACTTGTCATAAAGGTGGCAAATGTCGGTTATAAAACAGGCGGCGGTCATATGACTTCACCTGACACCCAGACCAACTGGAACGGCATTGTCGGCAGGATAGAACTTATCGGCTATGGCAAAGCACACTGCAAGAATGTGGTGCTCAAAACCGATATCAGTTCAATGACTGTCAGTGTAACTGCTGATATTGTCGGCGCTGAAGAGGGAAGTGCGGTCATTTCACAGCTGGGCTTCCGTGACGTCATGATCCTCGGTCAGCCTGCAAAGTTTGCTTTTTCAGACGGAAAACTGGAAGCTGTTTACAATCTTTCAGCTGAAAGCAGACTTTGGAGCGAGTTTGACCCTGTTCTTTATGAACTTTGCATCGACATTGACGGCGATAAGAGCAGACATACCTTCGGCATCCGTGAGTTCGGGACTGACGGCGGAAAGTTCACTATAAACGGCAGAAAGACTTTCCTGCGCGGAAAGCATGATGGTCTTATCTTCCCGAAAACAGGCTTTGCTCCATGTGATGTTGACGAGTGGCTGCGCGTAATGGAGATATCCCGCTCTTTCGGCATCAATCACTACCGCTTCCACACTTGCTGCCCTCCCGAAGCTGCCTTTGTCGCGGCTGACATGCTGGGTATCTATATGGAACCTCAGCTTCCATTCTGGGGGACTATCTGCGCTGATGACGAGGAAAACTATAATGCTGAGGAACAGCAGTTCCTTATTGACGAGGGCTTTGCTATGCTTCGTGAATTCGGCAACCACCCGTCATTCTGCATGATGTCGATGGGCAACGAACTTTGGGGCAGTAAAGAACGTATCAACGAGATAATGGGCATGTATAAGAGCATCGATGACAGGCATCTATACACCCAAGGCTCGAACAATTTCCAGTGGTTCCCTAATGTGGTAGAGAACGATGATTTCTTTGTGGGCGTAAGGCTCGCTAAGGACAGGCTCATTCGCGGTTCGTATGCGATGTGTGATGCTCCGCTGGGGCATATACAGACAGATAAGCCAGCCGCAAACCACAGCTATGACAGCGTTATCAGACCTCAGAAACATGCGGACTCTGCCGAAGTTTCAGAGGACGGCACTGTTCAGATACAGTTCGGAACAACAATGAAGAAAGTTAAGGCAAGTGATGCCGATGCTGATTTTATCCCTGAGATACCCATTGTTACCCACGAGATAGGTCAGTTTGAAACTTACCCGAACTTTGATGAGATAGAGAAGTACACAGGTTCGATCAAGGCGCGTAACTTTGAGATCTTCCGTGAAAGACTTGAGGAAAAGGGGCTTGGTCATCTGGCTAAGGATTATTTCTACTGTTCGGGGCAGCTGGCTAAGGCTTGCTACAAGGAAGAGATGGAGTCTGTTTTCCGTTCCGAACTGCTGGGCGGGTTCCAGATACTTGATATCCAGGACTTTTCCGGTCAGGGGACTGCGCTGGTGGGCATGCTCGATGCTTTTATGGATAACAAGGGCATCATCGCCCCCGAAGAGTGGAGAGAATTCTGCAATGATGCGCTGGTTCAGGCTGTCTTTGACAGCTACACACCTCTTTCTGCGAGCAGTTTTGATATCGGCATAAGGGTCGTGAATTTCCGCCCTGACAGCCTTAAGGGAAAGAATGTCATCTGGTCGCTGAAAGCGGAAGACTTTGAGAAAAACGGCAGTATTCGCATAACCGAAGACGGCAATTATTTCAGCGCTGAACATTTTACTGTTGAACTGCCGAGTGTCGATAAGATCACCCGCGCCGAGCTTTCGCTGTGCATTGACGGCACAGATATCCGCAACCATTATGAACTTGAAATAATACCAAATGTCAGTGAAGTCGATGCAGACTGCATCTTCACCGAGATCAACGGTAAGGCGGAGGAAATGCTCAGAGCAGGCGGGATCGTCATTCTCTTTAAACAGAGCGAAAATTCCATCGAAGGCTTCTATTGTCAGGACTTCTGGTGCTACCCGATGTTCGCGGGCATCTCACGAATGATGGAAAAACCTGAGCCTGTCGGCACGATGGGGCTTGTGATAGAAAATGACCATCATGCACTTGCGGGTTTTGACAGCAAGCGGTACTCTACACCCGCATGGTGGGATATCGTGCAGAATTCCCGCTGTGAGATACTTGACGGCAATGCTGACGGCAAGCATGTCATAGTCCGTATGATAGATAATTTTGAACGCAACCATGACCTTGCACTGGTATATGAATATGACTGTATGGGCGGAAAAGTCGTGGTTTGCAGCAGTGATATCGAAAAGCTGAAACAGTCTGCTGAGGGCAGAGTGTTCATCAGATCGCTGACCGATTATGCGGCAGGCAGATAGTCTTGTGCTATTTAACAAAAATCGCGGCTGAGATTTGTTGCTAGTGATGAAAGTGTATTTCAGCTTCTTTAAAATGTTGAAATCTGACAAAAAGTTATGCTATAATTATAGCAAACAACATATTTATTCCTACATTCAGCGCTCACATACACTGCGCTTTTGGCGGCGGTGAGTGCTGAATGATGTGAAATTTATGTCGTTTACTATAGGTATATGGTAGTAAAGGTGGTGTAGCTTTATGTCTGAAACGACAAAAATTAAGGTGTATAAGTATAAGAATATTGCAGGTGCGCTTGCGGTAGTGCTGCTGGTACTGGTCGCGGTATCGACTTCGTGCAGTCCTGATGCGTCTAAAAGGAAAGCGGCTAAGCAGGCTGATACTGAGGTATCTTCTGCCGAAGAGATCGAGCCTGAAAACGAAAAAATCGGCAAAAGGCTGACTAAAAACTATATCTATAAGGAAATGCAGAACGGCACTGCACTTTACAACGGGCTTCTTTTACAAGTAGACGGTCAGCACCCTTTCAAGGGGCAGACAAACAATACCGAGTCGCTGTATTCGTTCCTGTTTGACAGTAACGGCGAACAGGTCATGGCAGCAAGCTACCCCAGTGATGAAGCACTGCCTGAGATGCTGCGATCGCTCAGTGCAATGGCGGTCGATTTTGAAGGGCAGTCGGGCGGAAACGGTATGATCATGGTCACATCGCTGATACCCGCTGATGATGGTGCGCAGAAAACAGATGAAGCATACATCGGTTCGTCTGCTGACCTTATGGTGTTTGACGGCGGATCGTATCTCGAATTTACGGGTACAGAGGATTTTGCGTGGATACCCCATAACTGCTATAAATACGGTTTTATCATGCGCGGCAGTGACAGACTGAGATATATCGGCAAAGAGGCTGCTGCGGTCATAAGATATATGTCGCAGACAGACGGTTCGGCTGATCTGGAGAAATTTCAGGCTGATGTAAAGGGGTATTCCTTTGAAGAACCGCTGTTTCTGACAACAGATGACGGCATAGAGTATGCAGCATATTTTGTCCCGACCGAAGAGGGCACTATAACCACAAGCGTTCCTATTCCTGTGCGTGAGGACGAAAGCGAGTATACACATATCATATCAGGCAACAATGATGATGGATATATAGTCATCGTGAATATGTCGGATAATACCGACTCAAATATTATAAATGTTGATTCGGGGGCTGAAAGCTTACCCGAAGCTGATCAGTAAGGAGAAGATCACAATGGCAAAGGAAATCATAGAACTGAAAGTTGATTATGAAAAAGCAGGTATAAAGGATATTGGCGATAAGCCTACCCTTGAATGCTACTACAGCACACTGACCGAAGAGATAGGCAGAAAGAAGCATCGTGCGCTGATAATCTGTCCGGGCGGCGGATATGACTACTGCTCTGAGAGAGAAGCAGAGCCTATTGCATTCAGGTTTATCGCACATGGCATCAGCTGTTTTGTACTGAGGTATACCTGTCAGCGTGCTTTCCCGCAGGACGCTCTTGAGTGCGCGGCTGCTGTAAAATATGTAAGGGAGAATGCTGCAAAATACGACATTGATCCCAATAAGATAGCTGTAATGGGCTTTTCGGCGGGCGGACACCTTGCCGCGACTATGGCAAACCTCTGGAACAGCGAGATATTGACAAAACCGCTCGGCTGCACACCTGAGGATATCAAGGTAAATGCTTCTGTGCTTTGCTATGCAGTGCTGACCAGCGAACCTGAGTTTACTCATGAGGGTTCGATACAGAACTTGCTGAGAGGCAGAGAGAACGACCAGGAACTGCGTGATTTCCTGGCTATGGAGAAACGTGTCGGCGCACATACACCGCCCACTTTCCTGTGGCACTGTGCAGATGATGGCTGTGTAAGGGTGCAGAATTCGCTGTTCTACATGACTTCTCTTGCTAAATACTGGATACCTTTTGAATCGCATATATACGAGCATGGCGGTCATGGTCTGGGTCTGTGTGATGAAACTACTGCCACATGGGAGGGGCATATACAGCCTGTTGCAGCAGCATGGGCAGATGCAGCTATCAAGTGGCTCCTCAGACTTTGATAAACGGGTATTGCTATGATAAAATGGATCAATAAAGTCGATGACAGCCGGGAGGGCGTTTTTAACGGCAGTTTTTTCCATGATGAAGATGGCTCTGAACTGAGCATTTATATCGAAAGTTCTGAACTTACTGACTATGCTGAAAAATGTGTGGCATCGCTGAACAGTCTGTCTGATGAAACCATAGATGATATCTGTCGCGGACTTATAAAGTGTGCAGATGAGGGCGGTCTTGATGAAGAATTTGAACTGCAAAGATCTGATGATGTACGCGACATACTGAACTACTGCTGGTTTACAGCGGTGTATGTCAGCAGACCCGAAGATGACAGCGAGGTATCTTATGTTGTCGAGGGTGAGGGTGACTGGGGCGAAGTCGCGGGCTTTGTTATAAAAGACGGCAAAGTGGTATATGTAGGTGTGGATTATCTCGACTTTATGAACGACTGATATATATTTTTTTGATCCCAAAAACAGCCTGATGTCATGTGACTTCGGGCTGTTTTTAACCAAAGAGGTGTTTTTTGCATAATATGTACCATGATGATAATGGGAGGTACACTTATGTCAGAAAAATACTTTTTGGGCTGTATGACAGCACAGGGCTTTTCGACCGAGTTCGGCAGACTTATCAGTGAGGGCGACCGCTTTACTTATATCCTGAAAGGCGGCGCGGGTACAGGCAAGTCTTCGCTTATGAAAAGGGTAGCCGCTGAGTTCGAGTCTGACGAACATGTGGTCAGGTTCTACTGTTCCTCTGACCCCGCTTCACTGGACGCTGTATGGCTGGAAAAGTCCGATGTGCTTATGGTGGACGGAACTTCGCCACATGTATTTGACCCGACTTACCCTGCCGTAAAGCAGGTCATAGTTGATCTGGGCGAGAACTGGGACAGCGAAAAACTTATCCGAAATAAGGCGGATATCATTGCTGTCACCGACAAAAACAAGTCACTGCTGGCAAGGGCGAAACGCTTCACGACAGCACTTTCAAATGTCTGCGGCGACAGCTTCAATTGTGCGCAGGGCTGTATCGATGAAGAAAAGCTGAACAGTTTCCTGAACAGATTTTACAAGAAGATACTTCCGAAAAAAGGAAACGGAAACGGTAGAAAAGATATCCGTCAGCTTTCGGCACTTACCGAATACGGCTGGCTTACCATGACCGAAACGCTGGAAGTTTATCAGGATATATATATGCTTCGCGATGAACACTTTGCCTGTTCGCACCATATCTGTGAACGTGTGGCGGCAGAGGCTTCGCGGCGCGGTTTTGATGTGATACTGTGTCCATGTCACGTGTTGAACAATACAGCATATGAACATGTCATGATCCCCGAACTGGGTCTTGCACTTGCATCGGCAACTCCGCTGAATGACTTGCATATCGAAAGTGCCAAGCATATCAACCTCTCGCGTTTTTATGATAAAATGGCTGTACAGCGTTACAGGGGCAGACTTAAAATGAACAAACTGACAGCGGGAAGCCTTGCTGAGGAGGTATATGGAACTATCAAGGCGGCGAAAGATGTCCATGACGAGATAGAAAAATATTACATCGAAGCTATGGATTTTGAAGCGCTCGACAGACGAACAGATAAGCTGATATCTGAGATAAGAAACAGATAATGATGATATATCCCCCTTGTAACAAAGGGGGATAATTGTTTAAATTGGCTATAAATTTTGACGAGCGGGAATTATATATGAAAGTTATTGCCCTTGAAAAAAACGGTCTTTCGTGGTATAATAAAAAGAAAATATTTTAAAATGGGGGTAGTGTTTATGAACAGATGGAGGATAGGTAAGGCGGACAGTTCTAAGGTCGCGGAGTTTGATCAGAAGACCGACCTTAACAGGCTGACGCTGGAAGTTCTTTCCTCTCGCGGTTACAACGATCTTGACAGTATCGTGGAGTTTTTCACCGAGCAGGAACTTGAAGATCCTTTTGCCATAAAGGATATGGACAAAGCGGTCGAAACAATAAATGCGGCTGTCGATGCTTACGAACTTATCTGTATTTACGGTGACTATGACTGTGATGGCGTTACTTCGACTTCTATTCTGTTCAGCTACCTGGAAAGTACAGGCGCGAATGTAATGTACTATATACCCGAACGTGATGACGGCTATGGTCTTAATGTCAAAGCGGTCGAAGAACTGGCTGAAAAGGGCGTAAAGCTGATAGTTACGGTAGATAACGGTATATCTGCCATAAATGAAGCCGAAAGAATATATGAACTTGATATGAAGCTGGTAGTGACCGATCACCACCAGCCAGGTGAAGAACTGCCGAAGGCTGAAGCTGTGGTTGACCCCCATCAGACGGATTGCCCCAGCAAGTTTAAGGATCTTTGCGGCGCGGGTGTGGCTCTCAAGCTGTGTGCCGCGCTGGACGGCGGCAATTATGAAGCGATCATCGAGCAGTATTCCGACCTGTGCGCCATCGGTACTGTGGCTGATGTAGTCCCGCTGAACGGTGAGAACAGGACGCTTGTTAAGACAGGTTTCAGATATCTGCCCAACACCGAGATAATTGGTCTGGATATGATGCTGGAAAAGCTGAATATCGACAGGGGGCACATAGTTTCCGACCATGTGGGTTTCAGAATAGGACCTGTTATAAACGCATCGGGCAGATTTGGTTCGCCCATAACTGCTGTCAAGGCACTGTTAAGTGAAGATGATGAAGATGCTGAAAGCTACGTTGATACGATGATCACCCTTAACAACATGCGCAAGACAAGCGAGCAGGAGATACTCAAAGATATCCGTGAGTTTATAGACAGCGACCCGACCGTACTTGAACACAGGGTCATCGTACTGGCAGGTAAAGGCTGGCATCACGGCATAATCGGCATAGTTGCATCAAAGATACAGGATAAATACGGCAAGCCTACAATTATCATAACTGACGAGGGCAACGGTGAAGCAAGGGGTTCTGCGAGATCGGTCAAGGGGCTGAATATGTTCCTGTGCGTCACCTACTGTAAGGATCTGCTTACGAAATTCGGCGGTCATGAATGTGCGGCAGGCTTTTCGCTGAGATCTGAGGATATAGAAGCATTCAGGCAGAAAGTTTATGAATATTCTGCAACGCTTGAAAAGCCCGCAGTAAGAACACTTTACGCTGACAAGGTGCTCATGCCTGCGGATATCAGTGTTGATATGGTCAAGGGGCTGAATGTTCTCGAACCGCTGGGTGAGGGCAATCCGCGCCCGCTTTTTGCCATACTGGGCGCTAAGGTGACGGATATAGTCGGGCTGAAAGAGAATGCCCACACGAAGTTCACATTTGTCTATGGAGGACTCAGGGCGCAGGCGCTGATGTTCGGGCATGACCCCACAAAACTCTGCTTTACTAAGGGCGATAATGTGGATATGCTGGTACAGCTGGAGATAAACAGCTTCAACAACAAGGAGTCTGTTTCGATAAAGGTCGAGGATATCAGGCTGAGCGGTGTGAAGCAGGAAAGATATATCGCCGCAAAAGATACCTACGAAAAACTGATGAGCGGTGAAGAACTGCCTGTGAATTTCGTAAAGAAGATAATCCCCGAACGTAATGAACTGATAATGGTATACAAATACCTCAATGCTGTCAGAGAAACTTCAATGGACACATTGTTCATGCGCCTTTCAAGTGACAGTATGAATTACTGCAAGTTAAAGATAATCATAGATATATTCAAGGACAAGGAACTTATCTCTTATGAAGGATCTTCAATGAGGATAAAGCTGCTTCCTGTTTCAAAGAAGGTAGATCTGGAAGAATCGGACACGCTGGTAAAGTTAAGATCAATGATTGGAAAGGTGGAATGAGTTATGGCGGAAACAAATCGATCCAATAGTGATGAGGTACCTAAAAAGAGCAAGTACGAAATGGCAGAGGGCGGGCTGCCCATACCTGCCTATATCGTAAATGCGAGCAAACAGGTATATACCATTGATATGATAATCCAGAAGGTCATCGACAGCGAGAAGCAGTATGACCTGTCGAAGATAGTTTCGGCTTATGAATTGGCTGAAAGTTATCATCACGACCAGAAGCGTGAGTCGGGAGAACCGTATATCTCCCACCCGATAGCGGTAGCCTACATACTGCTCGAACTCGGTATGGACACCGACACAGTCTGTGCGGCGCTGCTGCATGATGTGGTGGAGGATACCGATTGTACGCTGGAACAACTCCACAAGAAGTTCGGTATTGATGTGACGATGCTTGTAAACGGCGTCACAAAGCTGGGTGCGGTGGAGATATTTACCAAAGATGAGCAGAAGGCTGAAAACATCAGAAAGATACTCCTTGCCATGAGTGAGGATATAAGAGTCATCATAATCAAGCTGGCGGACAGGCTGCATAACATGCGCACGCTGAATTTCTGCCGAGATGACAAGCGCAGGACAATCGCACGCGAAACTATGAATATATATGCGCCTATCGCTCACCGACTGGGTATAAGGTCGATAAAGGACGAACTGGAAGATCTTTCGTTCTTCTATCTCGACCCGTTTGCACACGAAGAGATAGAACAGCAGATGGCTATGCGCCGCGACAGCCGCGAAGCACTTGTTGAGAGCATCAAGGACAAGATAGCTGAAAGGCTCGCAAAGGAATTTGACCCTGCACCTAACGTATCGGGGCGTGTTAAGAGCATCTACGGCATATATAAGAAAGTCTACCGCGACGGCAAGGATATAGACGAGATATACGACCGTTATGCTGTGAGAGTTATAGTGAATACAGTCAACGAATGCTATAACGTGCTGGGCATAATACACGATATGTTCAAGCCGATACCCAACCGTTTCAAAGATTATATCTCGACCCCTAAAGCGAATATGTACCAGTCGCTTCACACAACAGTCATCGGCAGAGAAGGCATACCGTTTGAGGTGCAGATAAGAACATGGGATATGCACCGCCTTGCAGAATTCGGTATCGCAGCGCACTGGAAGTACAAAGAGGGTGTAAAGAGCAGCGCTAAGGATGATAAACGCCTTGCGTGGATAAGACAGATAATCGAGAACCAGAAAGAGTCTAATGATGTCGAAGAGATAGTCCGCGCGATAAAGAGTGACCTTTCACCTGAGGATGTTTTCGCATTTACACCGAAAGGCGATATGATAACACTGCCTGTCGGGGCAACAGTCATAGATTTCGCTTATGCGATACATACCGAAGTCGGTCATAGAATGTGCGGCGCAAAAGTCAACAAAAAGATGGTGTCATATGACCATGTGATAAGCACAGGCGAGATAATCGAGATACTTACCTCAAATGTACCCGGACATGGTCCTAACAGGTCGTGGCTCAATATAGCCAAGACCAATGAGGCTAAATCCAAGATACGTTCATGGTTCAAAAAGGAACGCCGCGAAGAGAATATCTTTGAGGGCAGAGCCGCACTTGAAAGAGAATTCAGAAAACACATGATACGTGTTCCTGAGGACGAACTGGAAGAGTTCCTCAGACTGGATATGAAGCGCCATAATTGTGAAACGCTGGACGATTTCTTTGCTGCCATCGGTTATGGAGGAGTTCAGCTGTCAAAGCTGATGCAGAGGCTGAAAGACTCTTACAACAAGAAGTACGGCGAAAAAGCGGAAGAGCAGGACGAGCAGTCGCTCATAAAGCCTGTCAAGTCATCATCGGGCGTGGTGGTAGACGGCATCAACGATTGTGTGATAAAGTTTGCACAGTGCTGCAATCCGCTGCCCGGTGACGATATAATCGGCTTCATTACAAGAGGTCACGGCGTATCGGTACACAAGAGCGACTGTGCGAATTACGTAAATCAGGTCAGCAAGGGCGAAAACCTTGACCGTTGGGTAAAGGTAGTCTGGGAAAAGGGAAGCGGCAAGAGCAGCAACACTTATTTCAAGACCACACTGGATATCGTTGCGGTGGACAGGATAGGTCTGCTGGCAGATGTATCATCGGCACTGGCTATGATAAACGTTTTCATATATGAATCGACTTCGCGTGAACTGAAAAACGGCAACGCACTCATGTCGATAACAGTCAGCATAGCAGGTATGGAACAGCTTAAGAATGTGATAAGCAAACTGCAAAAGATAAAGAATGTCATCTCCGTTGAGAGAAGCGGAAAGTAGGTCAATAATGAGAGTTATCAAGTTAAAACCATTGAGCATCTGCGAAACCAACAGCTACATCGTCATCAGCGGCAGCGGCAACGCTGTGCTGATAGATGCACCTGCTGAAGCAAATTATATACTTGAAGAACTGGAGTTCTACAAATGCAAACTTAAGAAAATATTTCTCACACACGGGCATTTTGACCACATAGGTGCTGTAGCGGATCTGGTGGAGAAAACAGGCTGTGAAGTCTACATACACCCGCTGGACGAAAAAATGCTGCGAAACGGCGACGCTATGCTGGCAGCACATTTCCGTTCAAGAGGATACAAGACCTATAACGGTGATGTGACTCTGTTCACTGAGAACGATATCCTCAGACTTGACGAGCTGGAATTCGATGTGCTTGAAACACCCGGTCATACACCGGGCTCTGTCTGCTTTATCTGTGGTGAAGTTATGTTTACCGGCGATACACTGTTTTGCAGGTCGATAGGCAGGACGGATCTTGAAGGCGGCGACCACGAACAGATGAAGAAGTCACTGGCGAAGATAGCCGATCTTGGCGGAAACCTTACTATCTATCCCGGTCATATGGGCAATACTACACTCGATCAGGAGAGAAGGATGAACCCTTATCTCAGAGAATATTCGGGCGGTGGCTTTTAATGACACTAATCCTCAGCGGCAATGATTATAAGTATGAACTGGAGGGCGTGCTCAAACTTTTTATCCCTGCAACTCAGTTCAGACATATTTCGTCAGACAGGATAGAATGTGCAAATGACGAAGACTTTGTATTTGCAAGAGCAAAGCAGACTGAAAAGCACGTTCTGCTGTATATAATATGCAGATACAACGGCGAGGTAGGGCGAAAAGGCTTATTGCTCGATAAAAAGGGCGGAAACGAAAAATTTGACGAGGAGTTGTGCCTGTCGCGGATACTGTACAAGATACTTTCTGAGATGACAGGTATAGTGCCTAAGTGGGGCGTGCTAACAGGCATAAGACCTGTAAAGCGGGTCAACACATGGCTGAACGAGGGCTGTGATAAAGAGGAAGTCTATGATCGGCTTCAAAATGAGTATCTGTGCAGTAAAGAAAAGTGCGATATAGCCTTTGCTACAGCTATGACGCAGAAGCAGATACTCGATGCACTGGATAAGAAGTCGTTCAGTTTGTATGTTTCGATACCGTTCTGCCCGACAAGGTGTTCATACTGTTCGTTTATTTCGCAGACACTTGACAGCGGCAGAAAACTGATACCCGAATACATAGACAAGATGTGCCGCGAGATAAGGCATACCGCGCTTATTACGAAAAGGCTCGGCTTGAAGCTGGAAACTGTGTATTTCGGAGGTGGTACTCCGACATCTATAGAAGCAGAACAGCTTGGTGCGTTAATGAAGTGCATCGAGCATTGTTTTGATATGTCGGGCGTGAAAGAGTATACTGTCGAGGCAGGCAGACCTGATACTATTACAGAAGCAAAGCTGAGAACTATCAAGGAAAATGGCTGTACACGCATCTCTATAAATCCTCAGAGCCTTAACCCTGCTGTCCTTGAAGCTATAGGGCGCTCACATAGCGTTGAACAGTTCTATAACAGCTTTGAGTTAGCAAGAAAGATCGGTTTTTCTTGTATCAATACTGATGTTATCGCAGGTCTGCCAAACGATACTGCTGAGAGTTTTGATGATACGATCGATAAGCTGATCGAATTGTCACCTGAGAACTATACTGTCCACACACTTTCGATAAAGCGTGCGGCAGTCTTAAATCATGGCGACAAGACGGTACTCAAAAATCCGACTGATGACATGGTCGAGCATGCGACAAACAGACTGTTTGAAAGCGGGTATTTGCCGTATTATCTGTACCGCCAGAAGAATATGGTGGGAAATCTGGAAAATATAGGCTGGTCGAAGCGCGGCTTTGAGAGTCTGTACAACATCTACATAATGGAAGAAGTGCAGACGATCATTGCAATAGGTGCAGGGGCTTCTACCAAGCTGGTCGATCACCCTGACAGACTTGAACGTGTTTTTAACTACAAATTTCCGCTGGAGTACAATAAGCATTTTGAACTTATGCTGTCGCGAAAGGATGTAATTGAGGAGTTTTATGGAAGATCTCAAAAAGAATGATATAATACCTCTTGAAATAACTGATATTACCAACGAAGGCAACGGTGTCGGAAGATACAACGGCATAGCAGTCTTTGTGCCGTCAACAGCAGTCGGTGATGTTATCGAATGCCGTATCGTTAAGGTGAAAAGTTCGTTTTGTTATGGCAGAGCAGAAAGCTATACAGTAAGATCTGATACTCGTATCGAATCTGACTGCCCTGTCAGCAAACTCTGCGGCGGCTGTTCTTTCAGGCATATCAGTTATGAAGAGGAATGCCGCATAAAAGATAATTTCATACGTGAGTCCTTTGAGAGGATCGGCAAACTCTCACCCGAATATCTGCCTTTTTCAGGCTGTAAAGATATTGACCTTTACAGGAATAAGGCGCAATATCCTGTGGCTGAAACAGAGGGTAAAGCTGTCTGCGGTTTCTATGCAAAGCGTTCACACAGGGTAGTTGAATTTACAAGGTGCAGACTTCAGCCAAAGATTTTTTCTGATATAGTCGATAAGATCATCAGCTATGTCAACACTCGTCATATCCCTGCTTATGATGAAGTCAGATTGAGCGGACTTTTAAGGCATATCTATTTAAGACGCGGTGCAAATTCAGGCGAGATCATGGTCTGTCTTGTGGTCACAAGCATAAAAAAAGCTGGTGTGTTTGATGATCTTGTTCCTGTTCTGCTTGATTCATTCAGTGATATAAAAACTGTTCTGCTGAACGAAAATCCCAGAAATACTAACGTTATTCTCGGTGAGAAAATGAAATATCTTTATGGCGATGGAAGCATCATGGATACAATGTGCGGTAATACCGTGTCTATATCGCCTTTATCTTTCTATCAGGTCAATACACATCAAGCAGAACTGCTTTACGCTATGGCTGCCGAACTTGCAGGATTGTCTGAAAACATGACTTTGCTTGACCTTTATTGCGGAACAGGTACTATCGGCTTGTCGATGGCGCGGCAAGTAAAAAAACTTATCGGTGTAGAGATAATCCAGCCTGCTATCGACAATGCTGTTGTAAATGCTAAAGCAAATGGGATAGAGAACGCTGAGTTCATATGCGGCGATGCAGGTAAGATAGCAAAACTTCTTTATGAACGCGGTGAGCGACCCGATGTTATAATTGCCGATCCCGCCCGTCGCGGCTGTGACAGGGAATCGCTGGAATATATGGCAAAAATGTCCCCGGACAGGATAGTCATGATATCATGCAATCATACAACCGCCGCCAGAGATTGTGCGATCCTCGGTGAACTGGGCTACAGCTGCGATAAAGTCATGGGATTTGATCTTTTTCCGAGAACTACGCACGTTGAGACGGTAGTATTGATGTCAAAAGTACAGAAGTAAGAACTGCAAATGGACTTGAAATAAAGGGATTTCGAGAGTTTGGAGTAAATATTATAGGTTTGCTCCATGCTCTCTTTTTTGTGTCTGAGAGAACTGGTCTGCTCTGATTTTTAGGTAGAGTTGAGTTGACAAGATGAACATTGGCATAGGTTGAGTGGATAAGATGTACATTTAATAGGTTGAGTTGATAGGTTGGTTTATGAATAATGCTGCAATAACGCAGCGTAGGCATATAAAAGTATTGCAATAACGCAGCGAATATGCTATACTAGTTCAAGAGGTGAAACTATGAGTGAACTAGGCGATTATTTAAGAAATGCACGAAATGAAAAAGGTTTGAGCCAAGCGAAAGTTCAGACTCAAATAGGAATCACAAATTCTCGCCTTTGTAAAGCGGAAAATGGTGCAGACAACATCTTAAGTGCAGCGGAGCTTAAGAAACTTGCCGTTCTATATGGCGTGCCGGTAGTACCGCTTTTTATTATGGCAGGATTTTTAGAGACTTCAGACTTAGAAGAGTATCGATCGGGATTTAAGAATACATCTATGCTTGATTCGGATGAAAAGAACCACATTCAAGACCAGATCGACTTTATCATAAAGAAGAAAGGATAGATTGTAATGATTTTTCATCTTGGAGAATTATTTTGCGGGCCCGGCGGAATTGGCTGGGGAGCCACGCATGCAGATATAGGAAATGAGGAGTTTGGCATTGTTCATCAGTGGGCAAATGATCTTGATGAGTCTACATGCCGTACATATACTCGAAATATATGCCCGGATGCACCGGAGAGCGTTTACTGCGAAGATGTACATACGCTCGATTTAACACAGCTTGGAGCCATTGATGCATTGGCATTTGGTTTTCCGTGCAATGACTTTTCTCTTGTGGGTTCAAAACTTGGATTCAAAGGGAAGTATGGACCACTATACACATATGGAATCGAAGTACTGAAAATGTATCGCCCAATGTGGTTTCTTGCAGAAAATGTAGGTGGTCTGAGAAGTGCTAATGAAGGAAAAGCCTTTGACAAGATTCTTTCAGATATGAAAGAGGCTGGATACAGAATTTATCCTAATTTATATAAGTTTGAAGAATATGGGATTCCACAGGCACGACATAGAATTATCATTATTGGTATCCGGGATGACCTTCCATATGAATTCAGAATTCCTGCACCAACAGGAGAAATGAAAACATGCCGTCAGGCAATTGAGGAGCCGCCAATTCCAGCAGATGCATATAATAATGAGCCAACAAAGCAGTCAGAGAAGGTGGTAAGAAGACTGAACTTGATTGGACCGGGGCAGAATGCTTGGGATGTGGATTTGCCGGATGATTTGAAGATTAATACTAAGACTAAAATAAGTACAATCTACAAGAGACTTGATCCTGAAAAGCCTTCCTATACAGTAACTGGTTCAGGCGGAGGTGGAACACATATTTATCATTGGGAAGAACCAAGAGCTTTAACAAACCGTGAAAGAGCAAGACTGCAGACTTTCCCGGATGATTACATTTTCGAAGGCTCAAAGGAACAGGTTAGAAAGCAGATTGGTATGGCTGTTCCATGCGAAGGCGCAAAGATTATCTTTGAGGCAATTTTGAAAACATTTGCCAGAGAAGAATATGAATATACAGAACCTAATATCAAAGACGAAGATTAAATGAAAAAATACGGATGCAAGGTGTGGTTGAACCTGCATCCGTATTTTTTATTGGGTAATGGCATTATATAAATTTTCTAAATTCTCGTCTGCCACTTTCTTCTTTAACTGGCATTCCCATATTACAAGGACTTTCCATCCCTGTTCGGAGAGAATGCGATGATTTTCTGCGTCTCGTTTAACATTTCTGTTGATTTTTTGGCTCCAGTATTCTTTATTGCTGGACGGCCATACGAAACGGCCGCAGTCATGCATATGCCAGAAACAGCCATTTACGAAGACAACAGTTTTATATTTAGGAAGTACGATATCTGGACACCCGGGAAGTTTTCGTACATTTTTTCGATAACGAAGACCGTGTGAAAATAAATATTTTCTAACGATTTCTTCTGGCTTGGTATTGGTACTTCTGATATGTGACATGTTCTTGCTTCGTACTTCTTTTGAATGATTATCAGCCATATCAGTCCTCGATTACATCATAATAAACTGCACCATCAGGAAATTTTATATTTGGAACCCATAATTGCTTTCCACCCCATCCTTTATTACCTGTAACTTGATACATTGTAAGTACAACTTTACGAGGGAAAGAAGCACCAAGCTGCCAGTCATTTGGTGACAGTAATGCACCAGTGCCTTGTGCAACATCTCTGTTTCTTCGTACAATGAGTATGCCCTGCATAGTCGGATTTTCAGAGAGCATTGTATCAATGATAGATAGGAATGATGGAAGTTTGAAATCAGGGTCGGTAACAATATGAGAAAGAACTTCCTTCATCACTCTAAGGCTTACTTGATAATATGGTTCATCGTCATTAAATGGTGCAAGTAAATTAGTGATTTCATCAATAGTGTTGTTGTCTGGATTGAATGGATAATAGTTTGTGCCTCCAGAGATGGCAGTTACGTGATCCGTATCCAGTACATTCTTTCTTGTAGGATTGAGCCCCTCCGGATAGTAAATCTTAACATCGTCAAGTCCTTGTTCAACTTGAGAGATAATTGCGTTATTGGTTGCATTTATGTCGGCAAACAATTTATACAGTCTCTCGTCAATATAAACCATCATCATTCCTGGGTCACGGTCATATCCAAACATACGGCTATGCTGCCACATAGTGTCAGCCTGTGGCTTTTTAGCAGTTCTGGTATAATAAATAGTCTGAAGACCAGGGAATGTTACACCACGGCCAAGGGTATTTCCACCTATTACAAAATTACAGCCGGAAGCATATTCTGAACTTTCGACATTGTTTTTTCCATTCATAATAAGAACCTTGATTGCATTATTAGTCAGAAGTTCTGTAACTTTATCCATTATTTCTGAAAATGGAACTTTTGCTGATTTAGTTGGACCTAACAATGTATGCTGTTTTCTGAGTTCGGTTTCGAGTGTCCCATGTAAATTTGCTTTGCACCAGTCAAGTTCATCATTAATACTGTCTGCAAATTTCTGATGTGCTGCCTGTTTTACACTTGGGTGTATCAGACAAGTAGAGGTTGTTCCTCCTGAGGCGAGTATTTGTGCAGAAACAAGTAGGTGTCTGATTACAACATCTCTTTCAGGCTGCTGCAAACTATCAAGGTAAGTAACACAGTCGGGCTTTCCTGTCTTGGGAAAGAAGAAGTCTCCACCGAGATAGCTCTTTCCTGGTTTGAAGTAGTGTGTAAATAATGGATGCCATCCTGATTCACGAGTCTGAAGGAAAATGGACTGCGGAGTACCGGTTACCTGCAGGTACAGACTGCTTGACGAACCATTTCGAATTGAATCGAGATATTTATTGATAGAGGACTGACGATTCTTATTTACCAATGTATTTAAGGAAGCAGCATCTGCCTCATCATCTACGATAAACAATGGATTCCCACGCATAAATCCAGTTGAATTAAAAATATTAGCCCATAGTTTTAATATTCGGGCATTTTTCTTCAGTACGACTATTGTAGGAAGCATCAAACTGTTGTCGGCAAATACTCGTGCATCGTTTTCTCCACAAATGCAGAATCCGTCCAGATCAGCCTTTACGCGATCCAATGTTTGTTGCTGAAGAACAACATTGTCAGTAGTGAGAAGAACAAATACAGGAAAACCAAGATCTGTAGCCTTGCTCATAATACCAAACATCTGTCCTGTTTTTCCAGATTGAACATTTCCGAATAATAATCCAATTTCGTGGCTAGTGAAGGAGAAGTTTTTGAGATAATTGTTTCCAACATCTTCAGCAGTATTTGATATTGATTCTGCAAGTCCAATATTGCCGCGCTCGATAATTTTATCCAGATAATTCTTCAAGTAAGCCATTATTCGTTATCTCCTTCCTGGTCTTCGGGTTTGAAAGAAAGCATCCAAACATCTAATGCTGTACCATCTTCATCAAGAGCAGTTTGTCCTGTCTTTTTCAAGTAGAGATTTTCACAGCCATATTCTTGGAGCATTTCCTTTGTAATCATTCCCAAACGATCTGTATCCTTCTGAGTATCATTTACAGGTGCAACTAAACCAGCTGCGGCAAGTCTGCCCTTAAGCCATCGCCCCATGATTAACTCGTCACCAACAGCACTAAATTGTTTGTTGCCATCGCTTGTAGTGTGTGCTTTGAACCAATAACCATCATCTGTAACAACAAAAAATGGAACATTCTTTTCAGGATATCCTTCTATATGTGTGATTTCTTTTGCGACAGTGAGCTGGGTTTCATACCAGTCACGTGATTTTCTCTTGTTTCGTGGCGCTGCATAACAAACATTTACATTTGATTTTGTATAATGCTTTTTATCATCTATGTGACGTTCATCATATGCAGGTACCTTCAGTGGCAAAAGGAAAGATGCATAGGTCATACAGCGCTTATAAAATTCAACATTTGAAGGTGGAACTTCCGTAACAAGTTCAATGCCGGAAAGGGCAGTATTCTTTTCAAAAATAAGAGGCATATCGGTAATATCCTCAATGTTGGCAGAGCAGTTAGGTGCTTTTAATTGAAGAATGTGTTCTGAGATTTCATTGCATTCTGCAGGATCTGTGGTTAGTGTGGATAACTCATATTGTCTGCGATTGGCTGCCTCCATTTTTAAGACACCGAGATTAGCAGACCCTATAATAGCAGCAAATGGCTCACCATTTTTGTAGAAACAGTATACCTTGCCGTGATACTTAAAAGTACGAATCATTCGAACTTCTCCGATACTATCAGCAAGCCACTTTTTATTAAGTTTGAGAGCAGTGTGATAGGAACCCTCTGGCATACCTTCGATATAGTACATACCAATATTTAAGCATATATTTTTGATATTGTATTTTTCAACTAGGCTGTCTAGTTCTTCAAGTGAAGCACGAGATACATAGCCCACAGCAATTTCAATACGATCAGCTTTTGAGAGTTGCTCTTCAAAACAATCTGTGATGGTTTGCTGAGTGTCATCGGTTCCAAGAGGGAGAATATTAGAATATAATAATTTCATGTTGTACCTCCATTAATCGTCAATTGTTTCCATAATATCTTCTAAATGTACATTTAGTGACTCGCATATCTTAAGAAGAACATCTGTTGTGATATTTTCTCCTTTTCCTAACTTGGCTACTGAAGCAGAACTGATGCCTGCCGTTGCCTTTAAGTCATTTTTATTCATATTTTTATCAATCAATAATTTCCAAAGTTTGTTATAACTGATTCTCATTATTTTTATATCCTTTCCTAGTCATCAAAGAGTGAACTCGATGCATCTTCTTTGTTGGCTCTATCTTTTAGTTTAGTGTAATAATCTTTCAATTCTCTGTATTCAACCATCAGCGGAAATTCAGGATCTTCAATGCACTTACAGATTTCTTTGTACTTATAAGCATATTTTCGAAGATCATATATTTCTATTTCAATGGTACTGCCTGCTATATCAGGCGTACCAAAGTAGGACTCATACTGATAAGGCAGTTGATCTTCCGGAAATAGAGTAGTGTCATCGAGCAGTGACTCACTTATATCCGCAGGACTTGGATATCGTTCAAAAGCATCGTTCTCAACAAACTCACTGTAAGCATCTACCCAGTTTTGAGCTGGCAAATCATATATTTGTCGAGGCCATTCATAATACTCAAGTTCGGAAGCGTGTTCTAATCCGTTATATTCTACGATAATTCGGTACAGATAGGACTTGGCTTCATTGTAGTAAGAATCGCCAACATTACCTTCCTCATGATAGATGGCAGGATATTGTTTTTCTAGGAATTCCCAATATTCCTCATCACCTTGTTTTTCATATTCTGAGATAAGATTTGTTAAAAATGGAAGGAATATAAATCGCTCCACTTTTTCAGGAATCATATCATACAGCATATCAAATGTTTTGTCTGTGTAAGTACGGTTAGGCATTGTCTCAAAGAAATTTCCAATTTTTGTGAGTTTCGCATCATACTGTGAGGAGAAGTGAACAGCAGCAAAGTATTCCTGGAATGAACGGTGTATAAAATAGTATGTGCTTCCTTCTCTGTACATAATGCAAAGGTTCTCTGTCAGATCAAGAATAAACTCATGAGGAGATATTCCTGTCGTATTAATAGAAGAACTATCTATGACTTTGGACATATATGTTGAGAATGTTCGTTCGTCAAATTCGAGTATTTCATCTGTATATGTTCTTGCACAGAACTCCGCAAATATTTTTGCAAATTCTTCAGGTGTTAGTTTTGTGTAAAGTGGTCTCTTGAATGACCCTTTTGATGCATCATGCAGTCGAGACATTGTTTCATATGCTTTGGAATAGAATACGTGCATTTTTGCAGGAACTTCACCAAAGGAAGAGTATGTCATCAGCATTATAGTGAGCAATAACGGATTGCTTGCAAACTGAAGATGCGAAGAATAGAGTTCCCTATCGAGGGCCTGCATAAAATTCTTCTTTGCAGAATCATCCCAGAACTCTAACTTTTCAACGAGGGATAAGGCCTGTTCCTTTGACAGTGGCTGTATATCAAATACAGAAAACTTTGAAAATGATACAAAAGCATTATAAATTGGGCGGGATGTAATGATAATTGTATTCCCGTTATATGATTTTATAAATGCTTCTAAATCTGATTCAAAAGACTCCCTAACAGATGATTGTATTTCATCTAAACCATCAAGCAAAAGGACAAGTTCTTTGTTTTGCAGAGCCTCGATTATTACCTTTTTGCTTATATTAGGATCATACATGCACAGTGATTTCCATATGAAATCCAATGCCATTAAGCTAACAAAAACCAATCTCACCTAACCTCCCACGACCATCTTCACAAATAATTTTAGGCGCAGCAAAGCTGACAGTCCACAAGAACTGCCTTGATAAATATGGGGACCG
>Ga0129310_1000799_pt1 | contig 33308 bp, 27 predicted proteins | sample Go1ome_2_FD_94433 | JGI IMG/M metagenome (GOLD analysis project Ga0129310, IMG submission 94433) | Western lowland gorrila individual fecal microbial communities from Wisconsin, USA - Go1022A metagenome | ecosystem: Host-associated > Mammals > Digestive system > Large intestine > Fecal | place... | reverse complement strand
TGGTAGCCATGTTAGAGAGATCCTCCTTAGTGGCCATGTTGGAGATATCCTCCTTGGTAGCCATGTTAGAGAGATCCTCCTTAGTGGCCATGTTGGAGATATCCTCCTTAGTGGCCATATTAAAGATATCCTCTTTGGTGGCCATATTGGATAGATCTTCCTTGGTAGCCATGTTAGAGATATCCTTCTTAGTGGCCATGTTGGAGAGATCCTCCTTGGTAGCCATGTTAGAGATATCCTCCTTGGTAGCCATGTTAGAGAGATCCTCCTTAGTGGCCATATTAGAGAGATCCTCCTTGGTGGCCATATTAGAGAGATCCTCCTTGGTAGCCATATTGTCCGTGATGGTTCCGATTTTACCAATTATTATATCAGATATAGACTGCAATAACTCTCTATCTGTCATCCTCTTTACCTCCTCGTACTTTCCGCCCAATCTTTTATGATTAAGTATATCATATGCCAGAATGTAAAGTCTATTAAATTTTCAAGGTACTGCATTGATTGTTGATATGAACGTTATAAACATAAAAATGTGAATGATTAGTGCAGAATTCATATATTTTCATGCAAATATATGAATAATTCTGTGTGAAATGTCAATTGGATATACATAATTTTGTGCATTTCATAGACGTGAACGGAGCATGACAAGCACAGGAGTCTGAATCATTATTACGGCTATTATAGAAAAAATCAGACTTAGATAAGGAAAAGAAAAAATTGTTAAAACGGGAAGAGGTGATTAAGTTTACACGGAAAAGAAGGTATAACAGATTGGAGCTTTAAATATGGTAAATGGTAAATTATAATAAGCTGTTAAAAAAAATTGTAAAAAAACTTATACTATAAGGGCTAGAAATGATTTCAGTACAAAAACGATTGGAGACATTTTCTATGTTCATTTATTATACCCCTATTTTTATTAAAGTACATTCATCATGGTTTAAAAGGCCTTATTTATAGTATAGATCAATTGAGGAAGTAAGCAAAGCTTAATTTATTGCGTAAAATACTTAAATTACGAAGTTTCCTTTATAATCAGGGCTTTTAATACCTATGTAAAAATTTTAATCAATATACATATTAAATCGTAAACCGAATACGCAATTTTGGAGAAGTGAAGGGCAGGAACCGCAACTGCCTTGCTGATATAGAAAGGCCATGAAACAGAGGAAAACTTCATGGCCTTAAAGATGCTTTTAATGAACTTTAGGAAAAGTCAAAAGAGCGTTATAAATAGAGGCAAAGAATAGTGAGTTAAAGCACCGGCACGGTTGTGAAGCATCATCATCGGGTCTGATTAACAACATCTATCAACTCCTGAGTTGTAATAACATGGCAATAAATATTGTTTAGAATTTCAAGTTCTGTTTCATGCAGGCGTTTTGTTGCTGCAAGGCAGGCGTCTTCAATCAGCCAGACCTTAAAACTTTCATCCGCCAAATCACGCACTGTACCGGAGACACACTGGTCAGTCATGGTTCCGGTAACGATAACCGTATCGATCCCCATATTATGAAGAATGAGCCGAAGGTTTGTACCGGTTAAGGCGCTGTCGGTAGTTTTGGTGACTACGATATCCTCTTTTTGAGGAGCAATTTCCTGAATGATATCTCCGCGATGATCACCGGAAGTAACCAGGAACTGATTGAAACCGGAAACCTTTTGATCTAAGGAGCGGTCACGGCCGTTGCTTTTAAATCCTTGAATCTTGGCATAGGTTACTTCTATGCCGGTGCGGCGGCACAGAGAAATGAGACGCTGAAGATTAGGGATAATCACCTTATCATACTTTTCATAGAACGGTTCCCAACGGGCTATGTTTTCAAGCTCTGCGGGGCTCGGGTTTTCAGGTTGGGGACGCTTGACGCAGGCATATTCGGCGTCAATAATAAGCAGGGCGGTTTTTTCCGGCTCAATTTCGATTGTGCCGTAGTCATCGTCATTCTCATAGTAGAAGGAGCAGTAGCGATCGTTTACTTTCATGGTATTTCTTCCTTTCTTAAAAAGATTTTTGAATATATTTTGAGGTAAATGCACGCATAAGAGAAAAATATCCGGGAATCAGATCGATGATGTCACCTAAATGGTAGGAATGTATCGAGTCTGTTATATCAAGCATCAAATGATCTGAGCTATATCCCAGCATAAGAATACCAGAATCGACTGGTACCGTAGTTTCGAGATCAAAATCCTGCTTACCGATTGCGCAGATTGCCTTCAAACGTTTTTCTCCACGATCAGTGAAGGACGGGCGAATGCCATATGAATCGACTCCGACCGTTCCCCAAGGCAGGGAAGGCTTATATTTTAATTCTATAATCTGAGCATGAAGAACAAAAGCATCATGAAACGTATCAGGGAGATATTGGTAATTGGCCCGTTCTCTTCCGAAAAGAAGCGATTCTCCCAAACGCAAGTTATTGATTTTAGGCGGAATGCCGCCATGAATCATCAAGTCAAGAGTAGCGGAGTTTCCTCCGCTGACTATCTCAAGCTGCCTTCCAATCCGTTCTTCAATCTGTTCCGCCAGTTCGGAGAGCTGTGCCATCTTCCGGAAAGTGGGTTGAATAAAGGAAAAACAGGTCAGATTTGTGCCAATGCCATAAAGCTCAATATAATCCAGTGATTCCACGGCCCGAGCCACCTCAAAAAGTTCCTGATAGTCCGTGAATCCCTCTCGGATATCGCCAAGGTCAGCCATTAAAATAACCTTATGCGGCTTGTCGTGAATTTGGGCATAATGATTGAGACGAAGAATGGTGTCATATTCTGAATTGACAGATACATCAGCGTAAGTGATTACATTTTCTGTCTCACAGCACATGGGAGGACGAATCAGCCACTTTTCTACTTCAAAACCCTTTAATCCTTTCAGGTTTAAAAGTCTGGAATCTCCAAATCTGGTTATTCCTTCTTCGAAAAATATTTGTGCAACAGAGGGATCAGCGCAGAAACCTTTGGTTACACCGGTTATCCCGATGCCATGTTTACGGCATAAGGATGTCATAACGCGGACATTTTGACGCAGTCGCTCCCGGTTCAACGTGATGCTTGGATACATAAACACCTCCTGTTATTGCTAGAGCCTGTCTTAAAACTTATTTCTGCCATCTGCACGCCCCACTTCGCGGTATATTGAAAGCAATATTAAGACAGACTCTGGATCACTTTTATTTAAAGTATAGTGAAACGTGCGTGCAAAACCTGTGCATTTTTGTTGTCAGGCCAAGGGCCTGTTTTCATAGTGAAGTTTTTTATGTTTTGAAAAACAGAACTTTGGAAAAATAAAACCACCTGCTGTGCGGTTCAGCCGGTGGTTATGATTGCACGATTTTTGCACACTGAGCGATTTATTATAATAACGTAATGAAGCAGACATCTAATTATGAAGGAGAAAAAATGATGAAGAAAAAGAAAATCCTTTTGTGGTACGATGTGGAAGATTATGTTACCGAAGAGGCGGAGAATGCACTATTAAAGCTGTTGGAACTGATGCACGAGTATGGCGTCCGGGCGACTCTGAAGTTGTGTACAAAAAAATATGAGCAGTTGATACATAACGGAAGAACTGATATTTTAGAACTGCTGGCTGACCATGAACTGGCGTTTCATATGACAAACCATAGCGTACACCCAATTCCATCGGAATATTTAGACAGAATGGGATTTGCTCAGGGGGCTTTGGAATTTGAGCGTCGGGAAGGGCAGGGCTTTGCGAGGTTAAAGAGTCTTACCGGTCAAAACCTGACATCATATGGTCATCCTGGTGTTGCATGGGCTCCTCAGGTTTTCCCGGCTCTTCGCAAATGGGGGATTCCTACATATCTTGATATCCATGATATCTTACGTGTTTATGGACAGCCATTCTGGTTTGGCGGTGTACTGTGCTATACAAAATTAAATAACCTGGCTCATTTAGATAAAGAGAAAAAAGAATGTTCCCTGATACAGTCGGTGGAGTTGATGGATGAAAATGATTGTCATGAGGTGGTGTTTTTAAGTATGTATGATCATCCCCATGAACTGGTTTGTACTAAATTCTGGGATTCTGCAAATTTTGCTTACGGGAAAAATCCGGCATATTTGCAGCCTGCTCCATTAAGGGAAGATGGCGAGTTTGAGCGGCTTCTGGAACAATACCGCACCTTTTTCCAGTACGTGAACGCGCATGATGAAATTGAATTTGTTACGGTGCAGCAATCCATGGCTTATGAACAGCATCGTTTCGAACCTATTACAGCAGAGGATGTCCGCATGGCCGCCCGCAGTTTAGGCGGAGAAGCCGGATTTTTTGATTTTCATGGCGAATGGTCTTCAGCATCGGAGATACTTAATCTGATGGCCCGTTACCTGACAGGCCGTGCATTTTTGCCGGAGCTTATCTATGGACCGGAGCGTGAGGAAACATCGGTTCTTACTTCCCCTGTTTCGGCAAAAGAACTGGCAGAGGCAATATTCAGTGATACCAAACGGATTTTCGGATATAAGCAGCTTCAGTCACTTTATCGGGTAGGGGATAATTTTATCAATCCGGTCGATGCATTTGCAACATTGTCAAAGGCCGTGTCGGAGGGAGTTTCTCAATTAGAGGTTCAAAGCGGACGCCTTGCGGCAGCTGATTATGTAAACCGCGATATAGAATTCGGCGGAGGATGGGATCTGTGGAAGGAAGATTTTAGGGCAGAGAATATAATTGAGCAGACAGTATTACAGACATGGACCTTAAAACCTGCCATTTTTTAAAGTACGAATTAATTAAGTTCTGCAAATAAGATGAGCAGTTTCAAAATACAAAGGGAGGAAGCATTTTTATGAGTAATGATAATAAGAAAAAAGCAGCGAAGATTTCATCTGATTTATTACCGGTTACTTTATCCGGAAAAAATACCGGGGGATTGGGTTACTTTAATGTATGGATCGGAATTGGCATCATTATTGCTACCTTCGCTGTGGGGGGAGAGGCGGCTTACTATTGTAATCTGAAGCAAATTGCCCTTGCGGCAATCGTTGGCACATTTGTTCTCGGATGTTTTTTCTGTGTGTCCAGTGATATAGGAGTGGAGCATGGCCTGTCCTTTCCTGTATATGTCGGGGCGGTTTTGGGGAAACGGGGAACAGCGCTGCCCAATGCCCTGCGGACAATATACGGACCTATCTGGTTTGGAGTTCAATCTTACTTCGGGGCCACTGCAATTAACCAGATTGTAGTCATCTTTACGGGCTATGACAATTGGCTTTTATGGTTTATTGTATTCGTCATTATTCAGGTCATAAATACGGCCTGCGGCTTCAGTGCCATGGAAAAGGTGGCCAATATTGCAGCTCCGACAATTATGCTGATTGGTATTTATATGGTAATACGTCTTTTTGGATTAGCCAGTGCAAATGGAATTGATGCATGGAACTCCGTCTATTCAGACGAGCTTGGCGCTCATATTGCCAAAGGAAACGCAAACATGATCTTGTACGTAATGATGCTGGCGTTAAATTATTGGGCCGATAATGCCTGTGAGGTAGAAACCTGGTCCCGCTATGTTAAAACAGACAAAGGAGAGAAAAAATTGCTGAAACGTAATAAACGTGCGATACCCGGTTACATAATTGCGCTTCCGCTTGCATCAGGCTTCATGATCTTTTTGGGTGCATTATCGACCTTAACAACCGGAAATTTTAATCCCATTGAAGCAATCAGTGCGGTGACGAATAATCCTGTTATACTGGTGCTGCTGCTTGTCATGATCATTATGGCACAGTGGTCTACCAATGCTGTATGTAATCTGATGCCAAGCGGAGTCTGCATTGTAGCTCTGTTCCGTTCCCGGATTCCATATTGGCTGGGGGTGTGTATCTGCGGTTTTATAGGTGCGGTGATTCAGCCGTGGGTACTTGTGGATCATATCGGAATTTTTCTGACAATTACCGGTTCTCTCTGGTCTACGATATACGGTATGACAATTGTTGATTTCTTCCTGATTAGAAAACGACGATTGAACGTTCCGGATCTATACAGGGAGGATGGAGGACAGTATTTTTATGCAAATGGAATTAATCCGGCAGGAATTATTTCGTTTATAGTGGGACTGGGAGCATGTATGCTGTTTTCTTCGGTTGCTTTTATCGCAGGCTCGGTTGTTTCGGGTATTTGCTACTATGTTCTGATGAAACTTTGGGTTCTTAAAAAATATCCTCAAAAGGAACTGTCGCAGGAACAGGAAAGTTTCGCAGGAATTTCTGCAAACAGGGAGTGGGTTTACGATGAGGAAACGAATTCTGTAAAAAGCTCTATCTGATAAAGACTGTTGCGTACCGGGGCGGTTTTATACCGTCCCGGCAGTTGCGAATTTTTTGAAAGAATAAGCAATATGTGTTATACTGTGAGCAAAACAATACAGAAAGGAACAGCTATGGAGTACAGCAGGAGAAAATGGAATATAGTCTGGCTTGCCGTCACACTCCTTCTAATGCTGATCTTAGTTATTTCTGAAATGTCCGGCAGCTTCCGGCAGACATTATCGAAGGAATCAGAACCCATACAATGGATTTTGTGTAATGGAGAAAAGGAGACACCGGTGGGCTTTCCATGCAAAATCCCAACGGGTAGTGGAGACAGCTATCGTTTTATTGCCAGATTTAATGCGAATCCTGAGGAAGACATGTCCCTGGGATTTTATCAGGAAGGTCAAAAGATATCGGTACGGGTAAATGGACAACTGAGAAATTTCTATCAAAATCAGGGAAAACAGAACAGATATGAAATTATCTCTTTAGGGCATTTATCAGGAGATGTCCGTTTGGAATTAGGACTGTGCAATCAAAACACAATCCTTTTTGGGCAGGTTAAAGATATTGTGCTTACCTCTGTAAATATGGTTTCCCGCACAGTTACCGGAAGAATAGCTGCTGAGCTTATTCTTGGGATTCTTATGTTTTTAGCGGGTTTTGTCGGTCTTCTGCTAAACAAAATATATTATAAAACAGCCCGGGAAAGTTATAGCGTCAGCTATATAAGCTGGTTTGTCGTGATGTTTTCCGTCCTCTGTATTTTGCGTACTCATTTTTTTGATATGATTATCGGACTTTCTCCCGTTTGGTATTTTCTGGAAAATTTTCTTTTGTTGCTGCTTCCCCAATTTTTATTAATGGCCTGCGAAGTGATAAGTTACCCAAATATTTTTTACAGGGAATATCAGGGCTTTAACTTTATTTATCGAATCTATTTTGTGTTGGCCGTTGGCCTGACAGTTTTTGGGCAGTGTACCTTATCCGATATGGCTGTGTGGAGTATTCTGTATATGTGCGTGTTTTTTCTGTATATCGGGGCCTTTGGCTTCTTTGAGACAAAGATTATCTCTCGTTTTGATCATAACAAAGTGGTTCTTCACTCCAGCTTATTAAAAACCATCAAAACGGCAATTGCATTATATGGGTGCGTAGTGGCTTTAAACCTGGCCTCCCGAAGGCTGTACTGGCTGTTCTTGATCAGTGCATATTTTGCGGTGGCTGTTTTTTTCGCAGAAATTTTTAACCAGATTAAGACTTTGGAACGGCTTAAAGAGGAGATCAATCAAAGTAAGGTTTCTCTTTTATTAAGTCAGATTAAACCGCATTTTCTTTATAATACATTGAATTCGATTCGTACGCTCATCCGGATTCAGCCGGAACAGGCAGATTATATGGTTTATGATTTTTCGCGTTTTCTAAAGGCTAATATGAATGCACTTGATAAAACGATGATTCATTTCAGCCAGGAATATGAGCACCTTCAATTTTATGTCAATATTGAGAAAACATGTTTTCCTAAATTAAATGTGGAATATCAGGTCGAGACTCAGGATTTTTATGTGCCGTCTTTGACAATACAGCCATTGATGGAGAATGCCATTAAGCATGGTGTACTGAAACGGGTGGAAGGAGGTACCGTAAGACTGCGCACATCTCAGGATGATAATTTTTGGTATGTAGAGATTGAGGACAACGGTGTAGGATTTGCATCGGAGGGTCCTGAAGGAGAGAGTCCTGACGGACACAGCGGCATCGGTATTTGCAACATAGAGCGACGTTTGGAATACTACTGTAATGCTGCTTTCTTTATTCATTCCGTACCGGGCCAAGGAACGTTTGTGAGAATTTCAATTCCAAAGAAAGGACAACATCATGGAGATTAAAACGATACTGGTTGACGATGAAATATTAGCAATGCGTTTATTCGAACTGGAATGTGCCAGGTTTGAAGATATAAGGATAATCGCAAAGTTTGAATCTCCTGTCAAAGCGATTGCATATGCAGAGGAGCATGATGTGGATATGGCAATACTGGATATAGAGATGCCTGAGATGAATGGGATCGAATTGGGAAAGGAACTTCGAAAACGCAGGAAGGATATTATTCTCATTTTTATTACCGCCCATACGCAGTATGCGATGGATGCCTATCAGATCCATGCCCCGGTTTATCTGGAAAAACCATACAGCTATGAAGATCTGGCCTATGCATTGGAGACGGCCCGGTTAATTAAAAAAAGTAAAATAAAAACAACATTTATACGTACATTCGGATATTTTGATGTGTATGCGGGAGAACAGCTGGTCTATTTTGCAAATAAAAAATCAAAGGAACTGCTGGCTTATCTGGTTGACCGACAGGGGAACTCTGTAAATAATGAACAGGCGATTGATATATTGTGGGAGGAAGCTACAAATGATAAAAAATACCAAAGTAAGTTCCGCAGAGTCGTAAAGGATCTCCGGGATACGCTGTCACAGTACGGAATCGGGGAGATTCTGATAGAGCATCCTAATTGCAGGGCCGTCGATGTAGGAACCTTTGAGTGTGACTTCTATCAGTGGCTTGAAAAGAACGATGAGAGTCCCTGCAAGTTCAATGAAAATTATATGGCAGAATATAGCTGGGCCGAGGAAACAATTGGGTTTTTAACCTGTTGTAGCTTCGGGCGGCAGTGAAATTTGTGTCAGGAGAGGAGTATAATGGGGCGATTTTCATATGCGGAGCAGAACGGCGGTCAAAACGCAAGCGGACATATTGTAATTATATCAATTGGGAGTATTCTTGGAGCGGGTTTATTCTGCGGTTTGACTGTTATTTATGACATGATTGGAATCCATATGGTTCCGCTTATTATTTTGACAGGAATTCTGGCAGGTATTGTCAGTTTGTTTTTAATGGAAATGAATCTGGCCGGGCCCCCAGACTGGAATTATGCACAGATCATGCTGGATATTTATGGGCCGGCTGCAGGGCATTTTGCTGTTTCTGCCTATATAGGGGCTATGGTGGTTGGTCCGGCCTCTGAAATTATCGCAGCAGGGATGATACTATGTGAAATATTTGAATGGCTGCCGTTATTTCCGGTATGCCTGATGCTCTGTATTGTAATATTTGCAATCGATTCTATGTTTGGGAAACATGAAATTTTTAACTTTTATACGGCATTTTTTAAAATACTGGCAATCATGGTGTTCTGTTTTATAGGATTGTTTGCAGTCTGTCATTTATTTAAAGGCGTATTCTACACGACAGAGGTTCCATGGCCCATCAATTTCAGCGGCCTTGCCAGAGGCTCGATCGCGTCCTCGGCATGCGCGATTTATGGATCAATTATGATTTATGGAGGAATTGAAAGTATCGGATTTTTACTTTACAATACGAAGAAAAGCAGTGAAAAGATTGCTACAGAAACACTTAAGATTGTATTTCGTGCAATTGTAATTAATGTAATATCAGTGCCCATTCTGGCCGGAATTATGACAATAGGAACTGAATCGGATGTTAGTATTTTTATCAGAGCCCTTAAGCTGATCGGGTGTAATCCGATTATTGTTGAATGCTTTCGAGTTATTATATTTCTGTCGGGCAGCGCCCTAACCATTACAAGTATGCTCCCGACAACGCAGATGCTAAAAAACCAGCTCATCAATGTGCAGAACAGTACACGTCACGGTGATACTTCCATAGAAAATCGAAAAAAGATGATCAATTGGTTCATAAGAGGCCTGCTTCTTCTTTGCGTGGTCCAAACGGCCTGGCTGGGGGAGGCGGTATATAAGTATCTCTTTTTCTTTTCAGGATTCTGCTTCTGCGTGATGTGGAGTATGATTGCGGTGTCCTGCTCGAAATTCTGTGATAAATATGGAGATGGAAGTGAATGGAGAGTTCCGGGAGAAAAAATATTACGGATATTGACTCTCGCTGTACTGATATTTTGTTTTATAGAGTCAATAACGACCAAAATAGGACAAATTACGGTTCTGATGAGTCTTGTGTGGTTTATAATATCGCTTATAGGATATCGCCGCTTCCTGCGGTAATGGCGCCAGCGCCGGCCGTGCCGGCGTCCGAAGAAAAATTATCAAGGCTACTTGTAGATACAACAAGGACTATTTAAAGCATTTAATAATGGAAACCAGCTATCAGAATAACGATGGCTGGTATTTTTTTGCCCAAAACATGGAATAGAAGTATAAAACGCAAATAAAAGCAATACATAACGTTGCCGGTCTGGTAACGATTTTCAAAAAATCAAAATATAAAGAGAGAAATACTTAGTAGAAATATAAAAAGAGAGGGTGGTTAAAATAAAAAACGATAAAGGAAATAAAGACACAGCTATAAGAATTAAAAGTATTCAAGCGAATAATCTGTTTAGGAAAAATAATGGAGATCAAGATGTGTTTTTAGGTGCCGGGAACGCAATGATTAATAACAGCTTATTTGCGGAATACATGCGAAAGCACGGAGTAACAGTAAACACGAGAAACTTTAGTTATGATTTTATTATTATGAAATTTGATTTCGGAATCAAAGGGGATGAAAATATTCCTAAGATGACAGAAAACGAATTACGGCATTATTTTTACGAGAATGGTGCAACTGTTACATGGGAGTCTTATGATAAAGAAGGCAATATAATAGAAGGGAAGACAAAGCAAATTCATTATAAAATGCTCATGCGCAGCACAGGTAAAGCCAAAGAAGGAGCATGTATATTTATCTGTGAAAAATTACATAAAAAGGCTCTCGATTATATTACCATGAAATTATATGATAAAATGCCGTTTAATAATGCCAATATAGTAGGACTATCGGCATACAGCACTTTAATTACTGCTACAGCAATAGACTATATTTCAATCCCTTTAGCTAATATTTTTGTAGCAAAGGACGAATCGGTTTCCACCATGAAACAGGCTCTGACTGTGAAAGTTGAAAAAGTGCAAGAAATTAAGCAGAAATTGGATTATAGCGAGACTGAAAGCTATATTAACCAGTTTAACCTTACGTTTTATAAGATGAAGCAAAAGAACGACCCCAATTTAAAACAAATCCGAAAAACAAAAGCTGCTTTGGTTGAGAAAGGTATAGAAATTGAAGAATGCCCTGTAAAAGAAGAAATTGAGTATGTAGAACGGTGTTATGTTGAGCGCAAAGATGAGGAATCAGCAATTGTTAATACATTATGGGATGGCATGGGACTGATTGACGATTCGATATTTCCGGATGATATGGATGGCTTTATCTATTGTAGAAGTCACTTCTTCAAATCCTGTCTCTTCAGGGGGAACATACAGCAATACTTTAAAGATTATTACGGCGACAAATTTGACCATGCCGTTGTAACTGATATGTTAGGACGTGAGATAAAAGTCTCAGATATAAAGGTTGTTATAACAGAAAACTCTTTGAAATGGATGAAATTCGTTGATTTGATGGGAGGAACCTGTGAGTCGGCCTTTATGTATTATAATAAATTTATGAAGAAACATGGGGAGAGGTTCGCTATAGTAAAGACGGGACACAGTAGTAAATGGGGGGAATTACAAAGAAGTTCTTATCAGATGAATGGTAGCTTGCCGACTACTGATGAAGATATTTTAAAAGAGGTTGCGAAAGTAAGTATTGATTATTGTAGTAATTTGAAGCTGGACCATAATGCTTTTAGGGAACACTTGAAAATTACAGGAACATCAAAATACAGCTTTAATAATGTATTGTTGGCGCTAGATGACTGGAATGAAGATTTTAAACGTACAAAATACTTTAATGATAAAAAGGTAGATATCATTAGTCGATTTAAAAAAGAGCGCCTTCAATTGGGAAAATTATTACAGTATGGGGACAATCTGACGATATGTGGCAATCTTGTTTCTCTGCTAATGAAAGTTGTTGGAAAGGATTTTTTGCAAGAGGAATGCTTTGAATCTATAGAGGATGGAATCCAATGTTATACGTCCAGATTTAATGAGGGCGAGAGGATTGCGGGTTTTCGCAGTCCACATAATTCACCAAATAATATAGTCCATCTTATTAATGTTTATCCTCCATCCATACAAAAATATTTCCCCAAATTAGGAAAAAATGTCATTGTTATTAATGGTATTGGCACGGATGTGCAAAGTCGTTTAAATGGTCAGGATCTGGATACTGATGCAATATATGCCACTAATCAAAAGCAGATAGTTGAACTGGCGAGGAAGGCTTACAAAGAATATCCCACCATAATCAATGGAATCAAAAGTGTGGATATTAGCAGCTATAATAAAAGCATGGAGTCATATGCTAAGATGGATAATGCGATATCCGCTTCTCAATATGCGGTCGGATATGCTAGTAACATAGCTCAGTTAGCATTGAGTTATTACTACGATGGTGGAGGCAACGACCGTGAAATAGAAGATATATTTATAATTTGTTCTGTATTAGCACAGGTGGCGATTGATTCTGCTAAACGCAATTTTGAAATAGAGGTAGAACCGGAATTATCAAAAATCAGTCATTTCGCATGTATGAAGCACAAACCACAATATCCGAGATTTTATGCGGGAGTTCAAAAACTTAAAGCAAAATATTCAAAAAGAAGGAGAGTTGAAATGTTGGATTCTGATATTGGAGATTTCAATTGTCCTATGGATATTATATATCGAATTATTGATAAAGAGGTAATTGATTTAAGAAAAAATAAAAATTTGATTGAAGAAACAATATCTCTAGGGACGTTGGTTGCAGATGCGGTGGATATCGAAAATGTCGATAGAAAACAACGCCAAAAGGTTATTTCAATTGTTAACGATTATTCGAAGGTAGTTGGTTCTGTAAACAGAGAGCAAAAGGATTATCAGAATGTTCGTGAGAGGGAATTTAATGCATGTATGATGAAGCTGAAGAATATGACGATTAAGAGAAATGTCATGCACTCGCTTATCCAATATGCTTTCGAAAGGGAGAATGCTAAAATACGTGATAATCTCTTAACGGTTTTATTTGATAAAGACCAAAATATATTTTTGCAGTATTTTAAAAAAACGGAAAAAAAGTCCACGCTAAACTCCTAAAAACCTTGATTTACAAGGGTTTTTAAAATCTACCTATGAAGATAGGAATGAAAGGAACGTAAGCTAAGTAATTCTCATCATTTAAGCCAGCGTGTCTTTCCAAACGAGGCACGCTGGTAGTACGAAAATATAATAGCATGTAAAATGATCTCAGACATTTTTTGTTTCGTCTGATATCAATAAAATTTACAAAAATAGTTGTAATTTAAAAGGAGGAAAACAGAATGACACAGGAGAAATTAAGAGAGATATATAAGGAGAGACTTAAACGAGAAAAGCAGACCTATATTAGCGAGCAATTAAAGGTTGGCGCATGTGTCTTATCGCGTTTTAAAGCAGGTAAAATCGAATTATATCCCCATCTGGCGAAGAGGCTGGAAGACTATTTAACGGCAAGCCAAAAGTAAATCTGACGAAAAAGATTCAACAGGGACAAAGAAAACACGTTCGATTCGTCTTTACTCTGCCGGGGCAAGATGGTATAATTTTGGTAAAGATACAGTGTGCGTGTAGGCTGCTGTATATGTTCTAGGAAGTGGGGGTATGGGAAGAAAAATTATGTGTCATGAATGCAATACAGTATTTGACGAAGACATCTTAAAATCTAAGAATAGTGAAAATACTTGCCTGGTCTGTGGTGCGAATTTGAGTGGAGATGAAAAGGGTGGGAAAGATAAACTAGATGAGCATTCCGATTGGATTACGTGGTGGTATTTAAAGGATAAGGAGTTTGGTGGTTTGTCTCTGTGGGATAAAATGCCATTACACCCAGAACAATTCGAAGTGGTGAAAGAATTTAAAGCACCGCCTGAAAGTAATCCGGGTGGATTAGATGAAGTGAAGCGTATTCTACGCACCTACATCCCCGATGCATTTGCCCCGGCAGCGGAAGAACCTGTAATACGCTGTCCTTACTGTTTTAGCACAGAATACACCTTACTTAATAAAGGCTATAGTTTATTTACAGGCTTTTTAGGCAGCGGAAAAATAAAACGGGTATGTAACCGTTGTAAGAGAGAGTTTTAAGAACAATTAGGAGTCTTCGCGTTACCTTATACAAGTAAAACTTTTTAGTGTATGAGTTGTGGTTAGATGTTCTAGGAGGTGGGAGTATGATGTATTTTGATGAAGTAATGATTTCAGAAGAAGTTCCTGAATTAAATAGTGTATGTTTTTGGTGTACAGATTGTGGTGGTGGGAGAGCTTTAGGGCTAGATAAGTTTGATGAGATAGTAGATGGCGAATACGTTATCCTAAAGGATGGTGTTACATTATCTTGTAGAGAATGTGGTAAAGTACACGAAGGAAGGAAGATCCTTTATAAGAAAAAACCAGTAGATCCAACAGTGAACAATATCCCCCACTGTCCGATTTGTGGCTCCGCCCAGTTACAGAAAATCAAAACCTCATCTAAAATAGCGGCAGGAATGACAGTAGGAGTCTTCGCGTTACCTTATACAAGTAAAACGTTCAAATGTAAAAGTTGTGGGTATATGTTCTAGGACGTGGAAAAGAATTGCATTGCGATAATTGTGGGAGCTTTAAGGAGGAATGATAAATGGGAATGTATTTTTATAATATCGATAAACCTGGCGAGATAGGTGACGATGATCCAGGTGGAGTTGCATGCCAATACATTAATTGTGGGGACTTGAATTTTCTTGACTACGAAGATTTTAAGGAATTTAACAAAGACTATATTGTATTAAAGGATGGCGTCTCTGTTAACTATGGGAATTGCGGTTCTCCATCTGAGCAAATTTTAAGGCTTCGCCCTGAGAACTTAGATCCCCTCGGTACTTCTCAATACACCCCTAAATGTCCAATCTGCCACTCTCCCAATATTCACAAGATAAAACTCGGAACGAAAGTAAGCAGAGCTGCTATATTTGGAATTTTTGCATTACCAAAGGCTGGAAAAGAATGGCATTGTGATAATTGTGGGAGCGAATTTTAAAACAAAGGGGGGAAACTAAAAATGGAAAATAACGATATAAAATGTGAACAGTGCGGCTCAAGTTTTAATAAAATGTTTTTACTTGGTAAACAAGGAAATGTGGAAACCTGTCCCATATGCGGTGGAAAGCTAGTAACTGAAAAAGAGGATGAGCATTCTGATTGGATTACGTGGTGGTATTATGGTTTTAAAGAGGATAATGGGAAAACAACTTCCTTGAGAGACAAGCCGATAGATTTAATACGGTTTGGAGACACGTACTTTCTTATTAAAGAATTTAAAGCACCACCGAGAGATGCAAATGGCTCAAATAAAGCGAAAGAAATTCTACGCACCTACATCCCAGACGCATTTGCCCCGGCAGCGGAAGAACCTGTAATACGCTGTCCTTACTGTTTTAGCACAGAATACACCTTACTTAATAAAGGCTATAGTCTATTTACAGGCTTTTTAGGTTCAGGAAAAATAAAACGGGTATGTAACTGTTGTAAGAGAGAGTTTTAAGAACAATTAGGAGTCTTCGCGTTACCATACACAAGTAAAACGTTCAAATGCAAAAGTTGTGGTTATATGTTCTAGGAGGTGAGAGAGTATGATGTATTTTAACGAAGTAACAGTCTATGATGAAGAACCTGATTTGAGCCATGTGAGTTTTTGGTGTACTGATTGTGGTACCCGTGGAGGACGATCATTAGAATTAGATAAATTCGACGATATAGTAGACGGTGAATACGTTATCTTAAAGGATGGTGTTACATTATCTTGTAGAAAATGCGGTAAAGTACACGAAGGAAGATACTTTATAAAGCAAGGCCCGTAGACCCAACAGTGAACAATATTCCTCGCTGTCCGATTTGTGGCTCTCCCCAGTTAGAAAAAATTAAGACCTCATCAAAAATAGCGGCAGGAATGACAGTAGGAGTTTTCGCATTACCATATACAAGTAAAATGTTCAAATGTAAAAGTTGTGGGTATATGTTTTAGCAGGTGGAAAAGAATGGCACTGTGATAATTGTGGGAGCGAATTTTAAGGAGGAATGATAAATGGGAATGTATTATAGAGAAAATATTAAACCAGGTGAGTTCGGAGAGGGGGATTCGGGGTTTATTATTTGTGTTTGTGAGAAGTGTAAAAATGAGCTGGTACTTTTTCATGATGATTGCGAAGTAGAAACAGACGAATATATAAAAATAAAAAATGGAGTTGAATTAGTATGTGATCAATGTGGAGAAAAAGCAGACCAAATCATTCCTTATCGTTTAGAAGAGGCTACACAACCAACCCCTCAATACACCCCTAAATGTCCAATCTGCCACTCTCCCAATATACACAAGATAAAACTCGGAACGAAAGTAAGCAGAGCTGCTATATTTGGAATCTTTGCATTACCAAAGGCTGGAAAAGAATGGCATTGTGATAATTGTGGATCAGAATTTTAAAACAAAGGAGGGGAAACTAAAAATGGAAAATAACGATATAAAATGTGAACAGTGCGGCTCAAGTTTTAATAAAATGTTTTTACTTGGTAAACAAGGAAATGTGGAAACCTGTCCTGTATGCGGTGGAAAGCTAGTAACTGAAAAAGAAGATGAGCATTCCGATTGGATTACGTGGTGGTATTATGGTTTTAAAAAGAATAACGGGAAAACAACAATATTAGATGATGAACCAATAGATTTAGATAAACACGGAGATAAAGTCTTCCTTATTAAGGAATTTAAAGCACCGCCTGAAAGTAATCCGGGTGGATTAGATGAAGTGAAGCGAATTCTACGCACCTACATCCCAGACGCATTTGCCCCGGCAGCGGAAGAACCCCAAATACGCTGTCCTTACTGTTTTAGCACAGAATACACCTTACTTAATAAAGGCTATAGTCTATTTACAGGCTTTCTGGGAAGTGGAAAAATAAAAAGGGTGTGTAATCGTTGTAAGAGAGAGTTTTAAGAACAAGAAGCAAGCAAGTCTTTAGCTTGGTTGCGGTTCACGAACAATTAGATTGAAATACTTAGAGAGAGGCAAAAGTCTCTCTTTTAATATGCACAAAAGGGAGGAATTAAATGTCCAATAATAATTTTATGGTCGAATTGATGGCGGCATTAAACATCAAATCGTCAAAAAGACAAGTGAATACAGAACTAAAACAATTAGAGAAGACTCTGAATAAATTACGGCTGACGGCTACCTTATTAAAGGGTGACAGCAAGAGTCAAATCAAACAGGCTGTGGATTCAATCCAGTCACAGCTTACCCCAATTAAGTTGAAAGCAAAATTGGACGAAAGAGCAGCTAAAAGAGCTGTTAATGATGCATTAAAAAATATTTCGTTTAGTGACATTAAAATCAATGAACAAGGACTAAAGCTCAAAGTACAAAAAGCACTTTCCAATGTTCAGTCTGCTGTTTCTAAAACACCTGTCTCACTTGATTATTCGTTCAAAAAGAATAAACTTCATAACGATCTAACAACTTTCCTGAGTAAAAACAGTAAAATCAGAGAGTCATCAGTACTACTTAAAGAATCAGATAACCTGAGAACATTGTTCGACAACATTAATGACAAAAGAACTGCTATAGAAGCAACGGATAGCTTTAGACTGTTTAAATCCGAAGTACAGGCGACGGGATATGTTGGATTGTCTACGACGGATAAGCTTAAAGATATGATGTCTAAGATTGGTCAGATTGGAAGCTTATTTGGTATCGGAGCCATGGCAGTTCGGCAATTTTCTAAATCATTGAATACTTTAAAAAGCAATTCGACAATACTCACTGAGATTGCTAAAACATCTGAAATGACTGCTAAACAGATTGCAGAGATTGGAAATAATTCTTTTGCTATTGCTTCAAAGTATGGGTCACGTTCTAGTGGCTACTTAGAGGGCGTACGTGAAATGGCACGTTCTGGATATGATTCGATGTCAAAAGAACTTGGTGAATTATCAGTACTCGCACAATCTGCTGGTGATATGACAGCGGACAGTGCTAACAACTACCTTCTGGCAACAGATGCGGCATACAAATATAAAGGTAGTATTGAAAAGCTTACTGAAGCATTAGACGGTGCGAACTATATCAGCAATCGTAATTCTGCTACGCTCACAGATATTGCTGATGGTGTACGGGTAAGCGCCTCATATGCAGCAGAGGCCGGAGTGGAAATTGATGAGTTAACAGCGGCCGAGGCTACTATGATTGCTACAACCAAACGGTCAGGTGCTGAAATGGGACGTGCCTTCCGTTCCATCCTGTTAAATTTGCAGAAGGTGTCAGGCGAATTTGATGGAGAGATTATTGATGAGGAATCATTAAAGAAGGTAGAAGATAGGTGCCACAGCTTAGGCGTAGAGCTTGAAACAATGACGGCTGAAGGCGCAAAATTGCGTAATCCTATGGAAGTCTTAAAAGAACTTGCACAAGTGTATAATAGCTTACCGGATAGTAGTGCAGACAAGCAGGGACTTATTTCTGACCTGGGGGGAAAGTATCATGCTAACGCACTTTCTGCACTCCTGAGCCGGTGGGATCTCTATGAAAAAATGCTTGGCGAATTTTCGCAGGGTACAGGTTCTTCTCTGGCTGAGGCAGCAAAAACGGCTGACTCATGGGAAGGCCGTCTCAATGCATTGCAGAATCAGTGGGATTCCTTTGTAAATCATATTACAAGCCAAAATATGATAAAGGGCGGTATATCTGCGCTTGATTCCTTAATCGGTGGAGCGGAAACATTGGTTGATACATTAGGCGCAATTCCAACACTATTAACTACCATTACAGGAGCTTACACTGCACTTAATAAAGATTATGGAATTACTCAGATATTTAATCCTGAAAGCGGCAAAATGGATCTTCAGGGAAATATCATGGGGATTAATATTACTAACATTAAAGCTCAGAAAAAGCATTTTGAAGAAGCGAAAATTGCTATTGCTGACTGGAATGCTGCAGTCAGTTTGGGAAAAACTGATATTAATAAATTCAGTGATGCAGTCGTCAAAAATAGTGCACAACTAAAAGCATACTTATCCACGTGTACGGACGGCACAGCATCTTTAACTGGTTATCAAGCTTCTCTTAGAGCTGCCGGTATTCAAACGGATGCATTAAGGTTAAAAACTGTTTTAATGACATCAGCTATGACGTTTGGAGTAAGTTTTGCTATCCAGGCGGCAATGACAGGGATTATGAAGTTAGTCCAGTCTCATGAAAAATTGCGTCAAGAATCCCATACGGCAGCACAAGTATTTTCCCAGTCAACAAAATCGATAGATGATTATGTTTCAAAGTACCAGAAGCTTCATTCCGAATTAACAAATTCTAACACAGCAGAAGAACGCCAATATGAAATCAAGAGAGAACTTTTAGGTATTCAAACAGATCTGAATGATAAATATGGAGATGCTTGCGGTAAAATTGATCTTGTAACTGATGCTTATCGAGATCAGACCACTGCATTAAAGGAAAATAAAAAAGCGTTGGCACAACAATTTCTCAATGAAAACATAGAGGGAAATGAATATGCCAAACAGCAAATGGAGGGTAAAGAGGAATACTCTCTCATAAGAGGAACCCTTAGCAAATCCAACGAAGCAGATGCAGCTTTACTTCAGATCGCAGAGAAGTATCGAGAACAGGGACTTCTTACTAATGATGTTTATGATGAACTAGGTAATAAAACCGGAGAATTTGAAATAAAGCTTGTTGCAAATCCTACAGAGGCAAAAAAGACCATTAATCAATTTATGGACGAAGTTCATGAACTGGCAAAAAAGCTGGGAAACGAACATGTCTTTGATAGTACATTGAAAATATCGTCAAAGTCTTTAATGGATGCGCAGAAAACAGTTGAAAAATATGGTGAGCAGTACGAACAAATACTCATGGCACAACTTGCCATTGACCCAAGCAAGTCTCCTGTATTTGAAGATCTCATTAAATCAGTCGAAGAATACAATGATACTGTTGCAAAGTCTAAAAATCCTTTTACTGACGACGATGTAAAAGCGGCCTATGACAAGTATCAGGAATTGAAGCAACAAATTCAGGCTGATGATAGTTGGAATATGTTTTCACCAATCACCGATAAGATTTTTGACAATTCCAATATTGATAAATATAAGTTTGTTTCCCAGTTACAATCAGGAGAATTTAACAAAGAAATTTCTAAAATAGCCGATAAGACGGCTACCGAGTTAAAAGCAATCTATGATGTGGACGATGCTGATGATCCATTTGTACAGCTTATACAGGGGGCAAAAGAGTATAATCTGGAACTTGAAGATGTCATCTCGATTTTAGAGCAGCTCGGATATATCCAAAAAGAGACTTTTTCTGATTCAGGAGAGGTGAAATACGATTCACTGGAAACAATGATTAGTAACGTGAACAGCCTGTCTGAGGGATTTGAGTCACTGGATAAAATCATGGCATCCATCAAGGGCAAAGGCAAATTCGACTTCTCCCTGCTGGACGATAATAAGTTTAAAGAGAATTTCTCCGGTTTAGGGGAAGCTTATACCGATTTCATTTCCCAAATATCCGAGTCGCCAAAGGATATCACGGCTTTTCAGAGTGCTTTTAACGAATTGATTGGGGCGTGGATGCAGTCTGAAGAGGTTCTGAAAAATATTTCAGATGAAACCTATGATACTACTGCGGCAATGCTTGAAAACATGGGCGTAACAAATGCAGCAGAGGTAGTAACAAATGCACTTGCAATTAAAAAAGCGGAAGCGGCATGGGCAACGGAAGACTTATCAAACAAAACACGGGACGAGATTTATTCACTTGCTGATGAGATTGGAATAGTAGACAATGCACAAGATGCGTTTTTCTCCTATATCGCTCAAAAAGCTCTGGATGAGTCGATAAATACAACTGGTGACATCAATGCTTTAGCGCAGGTTTGTAAGGCATTAGGCTTAGCGGCTGATGCATGGAAAAGATATTATGCAGCTAAGATGCAATTGGCAGACATAGCTTCCGGTAAGTCGGTAGCAACTCCACATGGTTGGGGAGGAGAGTTATCAGTTGATGATTGGAAAAAACAACTGGAATCCACTCAGGCCGAAGCATTTAAAGATAGCGCTCAGAAGCTTGAAGATATGGCTAAATCAACTCCTGAATATGGCGGCGGTACTAAAACAGGCAAATCAGGCGGTGGCGGCGGTTCCAAAAAAGCAAAAGAGGAACAAAAGAAAATCCTTGACTGGATACCGGCAGCATTAGACCATGTTGAGAAGGAACGGCAAAAGGTTGCAGATATCATAGATGACGAGAATACAGCATATGAGAAGCAGTTGTCCCTTATGAACGAATTGCTTGCCAACGATGAGGAAGTAATACGGGTAAACAAAGAAGCACTTGATATCTACCTGAGCCAGTGGGAAGCAATCCGTCAGAAAATCATTGAGGCATTTGGCGAGACTGAAGGGAATGCACTGATTGGAAAAATCATGATGGGGAATACCTCTCCTGAAGAGTGGAAAGACGAGTTCAGTTATGATCCCGACGATAAAGCCATGGCTGCTAAGATAAAGCTCTTGGAGGATGGTTCGGAATATTATGCAACCTACATGAAGCAGGATGAAAAATACAAAGACAAAGTAAAAGAACACTCCGAGGATATTAAAAAGCAGTTTGAAATCCGGGTTAATATTATTAAGGAATCTCTGGAAGAATTAAAAGACGAGATGAGTCAAATCGAGTCGGAAATAAACCTGAAAGAGATTACAGGCCGTATTATTACAGAGTCTGACTACCGGGATATGATTAATCTCGCAGATGACCAGATAGACTTACAGTATGAGCAGATTGACGCTTTAGAGGAATATTTAAGCGAATTGCACGAAGGAAGCGCTGAATGGTACAATGTCAAGTCTCAGATATCAAGCTGTAAAGACGCCATAAGGCAATGTGAAGAAAATCAGGCCAAATGGAATGAAGAAATTCTGAATCTTCCTGTACGGAGAATTGAGCGGTATTTGGAACTGCTTGGATTTATCAAGCAAGACCTCAGCAATTTCATCGATGAGCAATCCAGCCTGGGGAAAGATATTTCACAGGAGCAATTACAAAAACTAATCGAATTATCCTCTAAGCAAATTGATAAGCTGAAAGAAGAACACGAAGAACTGGTTAAAAAACTGTCCAATTATGATTATGGCAGCGACAAGTTTAACGAAGTTCAAAAGAGTATTCAGGACTGTGAAAATGAAATGTCCTCTCTCATTCAGGAGCAAATCCAGTATAACAAACAAATCTTGGATATCCCCCTTAACAAACTCAATGATTTAAAAGACCAGCTATCGAATATAAAAGGTGCATTGGATGGTGTTACAAACGATTATGACACAGCCGTTTCCGCTGTCATAAATACGATTGAGAAAGAAATCGATAAATATAATGACATGACAGAGGCGGCAGAAAAATCCTATGAAGCAAGGATTAAACCATTACAGGATGAATTGGATTTATTAAATAAAACCAATGAGGCGCGTCAAATCCAGTTGGGAGTCGAGCAAAGCCTGTACGGCCTGGAACGGGCTAAAAACCAGAAAACAACACAGGTTGTAGAGAATGGCGAAATTGTTTACCGGGAAGATATCGATGCTGTCAGGAATGCCAATAAAGCACACGAAGATGCACTATATAACAAAGCGAAGTATGAGCTGGAACAACAGATTAAATCCTTGGAAGAAGAACGGGATGCCCTGTTGGAAAGCTACGACGAACAGATCGACAAACTAGGTGAAGTTAAAGACAGATGGTCGGAAATAGCCGATAATATCCGGAAAGCGAATGAGGCTGCTCTCGCATCCGAAATCTTCGGCTCTGGTTGGGAAATCAAAGTCACGACCGGCGAAGACAAAGATATCTTTGATGCAATGGTGAAGAATTATGAGACGGTAGAAGCACAGAAGGAAATGTACCAGAAACAGATTGATGCGACTGAAAAGGTATCGTCTCTTATGGAGCAGTACATTGCCGCATTCCAGGATGGTTCCATGAGCTATCAGGACGTTCTGTCTAAATTCGACGAATTAATTCTCGCTGCAAAGGATGGATTTTCATCTCAGGAATACCTTGATGCGATATTAAACTCGACCGGTAATAAAGATACGGTATCTGCACTGGAAAACATTCAGAACCAGATGTCCGGTTCCTATAATGATTTTAAGGAGTATCTGAAGGTTGCTAATACAAACAGCGAAACAATTTCAAAGTACACTTCTACGTGGGAGGAAATCAAAAAGACCTTAGAGGAACAGCTTGCTACATTAAAGAAGCTGGCCGAGGAAGAAGCAAAAAAGGTAAGCAATTCTAAACCATCGTCAAGTGGCGGAGGTGGGAAAGGCCACTCTTCTTCAAAAGGCCCCAACTGGAATACCCCGGATGGACCTGCCACTGGCCCAGCTAAAGAGATTGAGGAGAGGGAAAAACAAAAGAAATCTCTTCCGGCCTATAAAGATGGCATTGAAAATGGTGCGATACAAAAGGAAGACTCCGATGTTGTTAAAAAGCTCAAAGCTCTTATGACGGGTAATCACGATGACAATGCAGTTCCTATAATTGCTCATCCGGGTGAGGTTGTACTTAATGAAGAGCAGCAACGCATGCTTATAAGCAATTTCGAAAATATTCCGGTTTCATTACCGACGCCACCACAATTTGTCTTTGCGTCAGATTCAGTTGATAGGCTAAGAACATTCAATTTTAATATGGGTGATATCAACTTGAATAGTGTAGATAATACCCAGAAACTGGTTGATACGCTTTCCCGGGAATTTGAAGGGGCATTACGCCAGAGTCTTTCCAAACGTTAAAAGAAGCGAGATATACGGTGAATCAAGTAAGAGAAAGGCGGAAACAATGAACTATTCACAATTGGCTACTAAATTAGCAGATAAAGTAACAGTACAAATTTACGAAATGATTAAGAAGAATGAGGGATCAGATAAAACATTTACGGCAAGGGTAACAGAAATTATCTCTGCCTATAAAATTCGTGTGCAATATTGTGGTAGCTCTTACACAGTATCAACAACTATTCCATGTTCTGTCGATGATTTCGTACGAGTTTGCGCTCCTTGCAATAACTGGCGTGAACTGTTTGTCGTGGAAAATAAAACTAAAAGATGCAGATAAAATTTTAATCGATAGTGGTGCTACTGCTGGACGGTAGCAACTTTTTATATATGTAATAGAGGTGTTAATTTGGGAATTGAGTTAGAGTAAATTCCAGTGCGGGACTAAATTCCACCAGCCACATTCAAAAAATGTGAAAAGTTTACTTCCAGTCCGATAGCAGATTTTTATAAGTTAGTTCGTGATTGAAGCGGCTCAGCTTAGGCGTCAGATTAACCTCATCGGGTGAAACACGCTTAAGCTGAAGTGCTTTCACGGTGTTTTCACCGAATGATTCCAACGCAGAGTCATAAGGTGTTTTACATCCAGACTATTCCTGGGAGTGGAGTTGATATGGTTCACAATCATATTCACATCCCATTGAGTCGGATTTTTACACAGGTATTTGGCAATGACCTTGAAGGAATATCCTTTATTCAGAGAGTTTTCAATGTAGATACGGTCATCAAGGGGAAGATGTTTCTGGTTACCGGGAATATAGTTGCTCATTAAATCTCCTCTTACTGCTGTCAGAAGGAAAGATGACCGCCTCATTAAAGAGAGAAATATATAGTAGATTATTGTCTGACGTGGTAAAATAATATAAATAATGTTCTGAGGTTTTTTGGAAAAGAAATATAAAACGAAATGGGAGATATTAAACGCAGACGTGTATGCTTATGCAGAAAAGATTAATTAATTTTAGTATTATGATATAATAAAAAACAACTTATTATAATGGGAGGACGAGAAGCAGAGTGGGCATTGGACGAGAATGAATATATTCGGCGTTTTGCAAGCGAGTTTACACGCCCCAGAGGTGTTTGGTGTAAGAATGAAATGCTGTTTTCAGAAGAAGCGAATAATGTCAGGAGGATTAAATATGTCAAAAGATGCTATACCCACAAATGATAACCAGGAAGACTGTATCAAATCTCCATGGTTTAAGAGTAAAACAGTAGTCCCGCACAACCTGCCGAAATCTATTGATTACAAATTTGCATGGAATGAGACAGGACTTCTGGAGGTAGACGGCGAAGAACCAGCTTTAGAAGAGCCGAAAGAATAAAATATTTATAACGCATATCGACAGGGTGAAATAAATGAGAAAAGGATTTTGGAAAAGTCTATCGTATGAGGATAAGTTTGATAGAAAATATGCTTGTTGGACACAAAATCATAAAGGATGGCGAAAATATAAACGCAATAATCGAAGAACAGCAAGGCGAAAACTAAAAAAGGTATTGAGCTTATGAGGTTATGGACAATCCAGCCAGTAGAGGTATGGACAAAACTAGTGTCGGACAAAGTATTTCATTGTGATCCTGAAAAATCTGTATTAATCAGTGATGCAGATGCAACGCTTAGTTTCAAGGAGCCTTATGACTGGATAGTACGGCAAATGAGGCAGCGCATTGGCGAGGAACCAGAGGGGGTTAAGTACCCGATATGGGCTTGGCATACTAGAAATTGGGAGCATAAGAAACCTGACCTTAGATGCTGTGGATACAATGAACCGGGGACTAAATGTGTATGTATTGAATTTGAGATTGATGACAACAAGGTATTGTTAAGTGATTTTGATGGATGGCATTTCGTTTTAAGTAATGGATATTATGATCAGAGTGGCTCCGAGGATGAGGCAGAGCGATTAGATAAATGGCTAGATAGTTTACCAAAGACAATACGACAAAAGGAAATTCTGAAATCTTGGGAGAAAATATTTGCTATTACACCATTAAAATCTGATTGGTGTCCAGTTGGACAATACATACAGGCAACATTCTGGGAGCTGAGGATAGAACAAGTAACAAAAACTCAGTTCTTTAAGGCAAGGTAATACAATGCAGTGTAGTCACATCAGCTGTCCGATATGTCGATGTGATATCGTTTAATATAATGTAGACACTTAAGGCGATATAGTAATATCGCCTTATTTTAATATGAGCATTATATATCAAAAATAGATCCTACTCTGGCAGATCTGTATCCGGAATGGATCGTATATCGAGGAGATAAGAGCTGGAAAAGCAACGGACCAAAGAATGGTTATTTAAAAGTGCAGTCAAATGTAATCAACCATTTTTCAACAACAAAACCCCGAAACACCTTATAAAATAAGGGATCCGGGGCAATCAAAGAGTAGCGGAAGGCAGATTCGAACTCTCGACACTACGGGTATGAACCGTATGCTCTAGCCAACTGAGCTATTCCGCCATATTTTGTTTTGAATGGGGCCTATAGGGCTCGAACCTATGACCCTCTGCTTGTAAGGCAGATGCTCTCCCAGCTGAGCTAAGACCCCATTGCTTGTCACTCAATCGCGACTGCTTAGATAGTATAATATTTATTGTTCCAATTGTCAATACTTTTTTGACAATATTTTATAGAAATTTTCTTCTCTTTTTGCTATGAAGTATGATATAATTAAAAACAGTGAGTAAATAAAAGGTTTTGCGGTCTACTGCCTGCCGGCGGCCGCTTTAAAAATATACAGAACAACGGAGGCTGTGATGTATTATTTTATCATAAATCCCCACTCCAGGAGTGGATATGGTTTTAAAGTCTGGAAGAGAATTGAAAAACTGCTGAAGCTGGAGTGCGTGGAATACAGGGCATTTCTGACGGAAAGGCCGGGACAGGCGGCTGAGTATGCCGACCAGCTGACAAAGGGCTGTCAGGAACCGAGAATCATTGTAGTTGTCGGCGGAGACGGTACGGTTAATGAAGTGCTGGACGGTCTTTCTTTTTGCAATACAATTACCCTGGGGTATATTCCCACCGGTTCCGGCAATGACCTTGCAAGAAGTCTCAGGCTCCCGCGTTCCCCGCGGAAATGCTTAAAAAAGGTACTTCGGCCGAAATATCATAAACTTATGGACTACGGTGTTGTCACCTATGGAGATGATGTGGTAAAACACCGCAGATTTGCCGTAAGCGCAGGCATTGGTCTGGATGCCGCCGTCTGTCACAATCTGCTTTATTCCAGAATGAGACCATTGTTTAACCGGATCCGCATGCAGAAGATGAATTATATTCTTGTCGGCCTGAAGCAGTATCTGAAGGCGAAACCGACAAAGGGGTATATGCTCCTCGACGGCAGCAAGAAAGTAGAATTTAATTATATTTATTTTATATCTGCGCATATCCATCCATTTGAAGGCAGCGGCTTCAGGTTTGCGCCGAAGGCAGACTGCAGCGACGGCAAGCTGGAGGTTTGTGCGGTGAGCCATGCCTCAAAACTGCAGGTTTTATTTATTTTGGGCCGTTCACTGCTGAAACGCTCCCATAATAAAGGACTTCGCACTTATCAGTGCCGGGAAGTTCAGATCCATACGGACAGGCCGATGGCAGTCCATGTGGACGGGGAGAGCTGCCTGTACCAGAGTGACCTGCATATACGGTGCATTGAGCGGAAAGTCAGAATCATAGTATAGGAATGTGTGACAATGTGTGGCAGGAGGCGCCGGAAATTTTGGCGGAACTGTCATAGATATTGCAGATGCAACAGATAATATAGGACACAGAAGCTGCGATAACAAAATCAGACACAATATGACAGAAAGGATACACATTATGAGAATCGGACAGGGATATGATGTCCATAGACTGACGGAAGGCCGGGATTTAATTCTCGGCGGAGTAAAGATTCCATATGATAAAGGGCTTTTAGGGCATTCGGATGCCGATGTGCTTGTGCATGCCGTGATGGACGCGCTGCTGGGGGCGGCTGCACTTGGAGATATCGGAGAACATTTTCCCGATACGGATCCTGCATACAAAGGAATTTCCAGTATTGAACTGCTCAGGCATGTGGGAAAGCTGCTGGAGGAGAATTGTTATATTATAGAGAATATTGATGCGACAATCATTGCCCAGAAGCCGAAGCTTAAGGAATACCGGCCTCAGATGGTAGACAATATTGCCGGGGCATTGGGCATTGAAAAAAGCCGTGTGAATGTCAAGGCTACAACGGAAGAAGGCCTGGGCTTTACCGGAAACGGCGAAGGAATTTCATCGCAGGCAATAACCTTGTTGACGACAGTAGATAATTACTGTTATGATAGGGAAATGATGAGAGGGGCCGGCTGCGGAGGCTGTTCCGGCTGTTCGGCCAACCAGCTGACGGAGGAATAAGACAAACCCGCAAAAGACAGATTTAAACCGGAACCTATTAATATAAGGAATAACAGGAGAAACATAATATGAAAATTTTTAACACTCTGTCCAGAACAAAGGAAGAATTTATCCCATTGGAGGAAGGCAAGGTTAAGATGTATGTATGCGGCCCTACCGTATACAACTTTATTCATATCGGAAATGCAAGGCCGATGATTGTATTTGACACGGTGAGACGTTATTTTGAGTATAAGGGATATGATGTAAATTATGTATCCAACTTTACCGATGTCGATGATAAGATTATTAAGAAGGCGATTGAAGAGGGCGTTGATGCCGATACTATTTCCAAACGGTATATTGAAGAGTGTAAGAAAGATATGGCGATGATGAATGTGAAGCCGGCCACCACCCATCCGCTTGCAACGGAAGAAATCTGCGGTATGCTTGACATGATTCAGGATTTGATTGATAAGGGCCATGCTTATACAGGCAAAGACGGCACCGTATATTTCCGCACCAAATCATTTAAGGAATACGGGAAGCTGTCCCATAAGAACCTGGAAGATTTACAGTCAGGCTTCCGTGAAATTAAAGTGACGGGTGAGGAAGACAAGGAGGATCCGACCGACTTTGTCCTCTGGAAACCGAAAAAAGACGGGGAACCTTACTGGGAGTCACCATGGTGCAACGGCCGTCCCGGCTGGCATATTGAGTGCTCCGTTATGTCGAAGAAATATCTTGGGGATTCCATTGATATCCACGCCGGCGGAGAAGATCTCGTATTTCCTCACCATGAGAACGAGATTGCGCAGAGTGAGGCATCCAATGGAAAAACCTTTGCAAAATACTGGATGCACAATGCATTCCTGAATATTGACAACAGAAAGATGTCCAAATCCCTCGGCAACTTCTTTACCGTAAGGGAGATTAGTGAAAAATATGACCTTCAGGTACTTCGGTTCTTTATGCTCAGCGCACATTACAGAAGCCCGCTCAATTTCAGCGCGGAGCTGATGGAGGCATCCAAGAACGGCCTGGAGAGAATCCTCACGGCGGTTGAGAAGTTAAATGACGCGTTAAAGGCGGCAGAAGGAGAGCTTACAGAGAGCGAGAAAGAGAATATTACTTCCGCTAAGGAATTTGTTCAGAAATTTGAAGCTTCCATGGACGACGATTTCAACACGGCAGATGCTATATCCGCTGTGTTTGAGCTGGTGAAATTCAGCAATACGACAGCATCGGAAAACTCGTCAAGGGCTTATCTGTCCTGGCTGAAAGAGACCATCGAAAAGCTCTGCGATGTACTCGGAATTATCACTGAGAAGAAAGAAGAGATTCTGGACAGTGAAATTGAGGATATGATAGCCCAGAGACAGCAGGCCAGAAAAGACAAGAATTTTGCGCTTGCAGACGAAATCCGCGGAAAGCTTCTGGAGATGGGAATTGTCCTGGAGGATACAAGAGAGGGCGTCAAATGGAAACGTGCCTGAATTGTTTTAAAGAAGCAATGAAACTGAAAGAAGTAGAGGCCAGGGAATATTCTCCCCTGGCCTTGGCATATCTGGGGGATGCCGTTTATGAGCTGGCAATCCGGACCTTTGTCATGAATCACGGCAATACCCAGGTCAATAAGATGCATAAAAAGACAGCAGGACTTGTGAAAGCGGAAGCCCAGGCCAATTTCTATAAGGTTCTGGAGGAAGAGCTGACCGAAGAGGAGAAGGCTGTTTACAGGAGAGGCCGCAATGCCAAATCGGTGACGATGGCAAAGCATGCGACGATGAAAGATTACAGGATGGCCACCGGGTTTGAGGCTCTGATGGGGTATTTGTACCTGACGGAGCAGATGGAGCGGATGGCGGAGCTTTTGGGACACGGGCTTAAGAAGCTGGGAGAATTGGAAGAAGATGCACAGGAGTGCATCGGAGCAGGAGAAAACACGTGAGATTTGAAGAATTGACAATAGAAGGCCGCAATGCGGTACTTGAGGCATTCCGTTCCGGTAAAACGATAGACAAGCTGTTTGTACTGGACGGCTGCCAGGACGGCCCGGTGAAAACAATCACAAGAGAGGCCAGAAAACAGGACACGATCATTAATTATGTGGCCAAAGAGAGACTGGATCAGTTGTCTGAGACAGGCAAGCACCAGGGAGTCATTGCATTTGCCGCCGCATACAAGTATGCGGAAGTGGAAGATATATTAGAACTGGCCAGAGAAAAGGGGGAGCCGCCGTTTCTTTTTATATTGGACGGTATCGAAGATCCCCACAATCTGGGGGCAATCATCCGGACCGCGAATCAGGCGGGCGCACACGGCGTTATTATCCCGAAGAGACGGGCTGTGGGACTTACGTCTACAGTGGCTAAGACATCGGCAGGGGCCATCAATTATACACCGGTCGCAAAGGTGACAAATATTTCAGCCACTATCGAGGAGTTAAAAGAAAAGGGCTTGTGGTTTGTCTGCGCAGATATGGGCGGTGAGCTGATGTACCGTATGAATCTGAAAGGGCCGATTGGTCTTGTAATAGGCAGTGAGGGTGATGGAGTCAGCCGCCTTGTGAAGGAGAAATGCGATTATATTGCCTCCATTCCGATGAAAGGGGATATTGATTCCCTGAATGCATCGGTGGCAGCCGGAGTCCTGGCATATGAGATTGTAAGGCAGAGAATGGAATAAATCGGACGAAAGATAATATGTGCAGCAGGTATTTTACAGAAGATAAGAGATCCGGTATGCGGACAGAGATACATCCCTGTGATGAAGCAGCGGTTTTCACATCCGGAAGTGATGGAAGAACAGAAGCAAGAATGATGTATTGGGGGTTTCGCGCCCTGAAAGGGAATGCGGATAGTCTTGTTTTTAATGCGCGTTCAGAGACGGTGTCAGACAAAGTGATGTTCCGGGAAAGTTTTTTACACCGCCGCTGTGTTGTCCCTGCCGCCGGATTCTATGAATGGAACAGGGCGGGAGAAAAAGCCGTTTTTGAGCCGGAGAACAAAGAAACACTGTATTTTGCCGGTGTTTACCGGATGGAGAAGGGAGTGCCACGGTTTGTGATCCTGACAACTCAGGCAAATGAATCGATGGTAAAAATCCATGACAGGATGCCGCTTATTATTAAAGAGGAACAGATAGAAGAATGGCTGGGTGGAATGGAGGGCTGCAAAGCACTGTTGGGACAGGTGCCGGAGAAACTGAAAAAATCCATGGAGTATGAGCAGCAGGCATTTGAATTTAACTGAAGTGGATGATGAGTCATTTCGCGCTATGGATGTGGACACAGGAAATTGGAAAAAGAGAGTAAAAAGAAATAGAAGAGCTTGAAATCTTTCCCGTCTGTGGTATAATTATTCACATGGGGACATAGCTCAGCTGGGAGAGCGCTGCGTTCGCAACGCAGAGACCGCGGGTTCGAATCCCGTTGTCTCCAGGCATCATTATTTGCGGCAAATTATTTTGCCGCTTTTTTGATCTCTGAGAGATACCTTCCATGAACGTGAAAGACTGTCTGGGAAGGATGACACTGTATTTCATCTGCGAAAAAATAAAAATAATTGTAAAAAACTGTCACATATTTGATTTTAGATCGTTTATTAAGTGTAGACTTTTCCAGGTCTAAACTTTAGTTTCTTTCAATGGGGCCAGGCGCAATGCCTGGCTCCGACCCTTTCAGAGGGAGTCTTTAAAATCTGAGCAGGAATCTTTCCCTGTCATTCATTATATGGAATAAAGAGTAAGAAAAATGGTGTAAGAAAAGAGTAAGAAATATTGAATTGGCGGCAGGCATAGGATGATGTACAATATAATTAGTTTCAGTCCTGAGTCAAAAAGAGGGAATACTGGTATTGAATGACATTACACTTAAATAGTGACGCGATGATGCTTGTTATTTATGCGTACGCCAGCCGGAAGTAGTTGAGGATGTTTCTATGAATAAAAAATTTCGTTCGTCTCTTGCAATGTGGTTTTTTTATGCGGCTGTAATCACCATTACTGGTGTAAGAACTGCGATGACAAATGAGCTGAGTGGTCCTTTTTTAGTGATTTTTGTCATTGTGACTCTTTTCGCCCTTTATACTTTGATTGTACTTCTTATTAAAATTTTGAAAAACCGAGGAGATTAATCTTTTCAATTAATGAGGTAGTAAATACTGGTACCTTAAATCGTTTGTGTGCAGGGAAAGCGGCGGGCCGTTTCGGCGACATCATGCCCCTACATCCGCAGTATCTGGAATATGGAAGCTAAAAAGGACTGACAGGATATCAAAAAGTTTGCATGAAAATATGAATAAGTAAATCTTTTTAAAGCAATACATATAAAGGCATTTGACAATGGTATAAGGCGAAGTAAGAACAAATCAAAGTTCCCAATGTATCACGACTAACTCACTTGTGACCTGCGCTTGTGAAACAAGAGTGTCAAGCACCCGGTGCTTATCGTCGAAAGCAACGGACTTCCAGTTCCGCAGACAGCCACTTAGGCTCTTTGTCAATAGTTGGGGTGGGATTTGTTAAAATCCCGCCCCAATTCTATGAAAAGGGCCCTTTTTATGTTTAGTTCCAGGTTTTACTGATTTTGGGCATACCAAATAAGCCTCCGCATTACCGACCTTTTTATCTTATGATGTACAGTGAAGTATCCGGGTTCGGAACCGTTTGAAATTCCGGATTCCGTAGCTGCTCCGTTTTAACACCTTTATCTTGTTGTTAAATCCTTCTGTGGGACCATTTGTCAATCCGTAT